>WNFI01032525.1_pt1 | contig 55192 bp, 40 predicted proteins | sample 5400471 | NCBI WGS metagenome assembly WNFI01 (sample SAMN13153348, study PRJNA577476) | soil metagenome | isolation source: 100 cm saprolite on Douglas fir-dominated hillslope | place: USA:California | collected 2013-09-17
GATCGCACGAAGGCCGAAAGGGAGGATCTCGTTTCGCAACACGCCTTTCTGCGAATCGAAAATTTTGCCCTGCCACGCGAAATGGTTAATGAACTCGGCGATGTCCAGGCTGTAAGTGGTGCCGGGAGCAATGATAGCGGTGCCTTTACCTTCGCCGTCAGGGATGTCGCCCGTCGAGCTATTAGTGAAGAGCTCGTCAAGCTGGGCCTGCGACATTTTCAGCAAATCTGGAACGGTTATAGCCATGGCTGCTCCGGTAGTAATCGATTGAGGTTAGCTCGGTAGGGGAATGGGATGGTTAGAGCGTTTTCAGATACTCGATCAGCGCCAACTTGTCGGTGTCGGGAAGCCCGGTTCCGAAGTAGTGACCGCGGTCTTCGATCAGGTCCGGACACTTACTAATTTTAAACAATGCCGGCGCAATCTCCGTTTTGAGTACCTCGGCAGCAGCTGCATCGTCGAGGTTCTTGAGCTTGATTTCGGCGAACGCCTTCTTGATCTTCAGACAGACATCCGCGAGCTCTTTCGGATCCGTGTCGGGATTGGCATTGGCCAGCAGATTGATCGGGGTACCTTTGGCGATCATTCCGATACGAAAATAACCGTCTGGATCGAGGACGGGCTTAAGCAGAGTTCGCAGCGGCTCGGGCAGCGCAGCCGCTTGTATCTGCAAACTACATTCGCGCGTAGTGCGCCAAATCGAATCCTTGCCCAGGCGTTTCTCCGGCCAGAGGAGCTTGGTAATCGCGTCATTAAACGCTTCCATTCGCCCTGCGACTGACGGATCACCGGTAAATTTGCCAAGCGAGTTGTTGTGCAGCAGCGGCGCGGAGGACCACACACTGATCAACGACGCTGTCCGATAATATCCAGGGCCCCCTCCCTCGATTTTGAAATCTTCCTCGGCTGCAGTGAATGGATTCCATACCTTAATGGCTCCGACCGACGGTAAATTTTTGTACGTTTCCGATGAGAAATTTGCCCAGATGTGTCCGCGCATCGCGTTCGTGGCGCAGGCTCGGGCGGCGTTTGTCTGGATCTTGGTGATAGGATAACGCCGATCATCCGAAAAGAAGTTATCCTCCCGAAAATCCGGCTTCAGCACTGCTTGTCTGAACCACGCTACCTCATCCTCGCCGGCCGGCGGTCGCTTGCTCGAGTGGCAGGTCGCGCAATTCTCCGCGAAGATGATCTTTCCGCGTGTCATCACCGCTTCGTCCTTGGTGATGAGATCTTTCCCGCCTGGGGCGTCCTCGAGCCGATAGGATTTCAGCCGCGTGAAGAACTTGCCGACATTCTGAAATTTCTGCTGTGTAGCCAGCCAGTACACGGAATATTTCTGCGCCGTCGCGATTTCGAACGGTTTCTGCTTGGTCAACCCGATCAGCACGTTTTGCTGCTGCAAAAAGTGCTGCGAGTAGCTCCCGATGTTGATGTAAACACGCAAGGTCGCACCGACGACACCGACGGAGTCAGCGCCATCTTTCAAAACGTGAGGTACCGGCATCGTGACGGAGTCAGAGCCTTTTTGGACCGCATCTCTTATCAGCGGCAACAGCAGCGTTTGGCCGGCCAGCGTTTCTTCTGCTCCCTCGGACGCGCGTACACCGAGCAGGAAGATCGGGTTGATCGCATTGGGATTATTGATGTTATCCGTTGCGATTCTCGAAGTATCTGAAGTCCCGGGCGGCTGAGCTTTCAACCCCGACGCGGTACGGCCGTATAAGCTTCGGATCGACCGCGTAATTGGACTCGTTATAGTAGCGGTTGGCATCCCATTTCTTGACCGCTTCACCCTTGAAATCGGGATTATCAAAGACCCGGAAACCCATAATACCACTCGTACGACCATAGACTTTGGGATCAATTGCCGCTGGTTCCGGCTCAACGGCTTCGTCGATCCAGAGCCCATACTGATCCGGCTTGGCCGCCTGTTTGTAGCCTGGCTCGTTGATCAGTCCCATCTGCTTGAACCGGGTTGAACGCCCTCGTGAGTCGATGGTTTTGAGGAGGTCGATTAATCCGTAACTCTCGCGCGACATCCGCTCCCAGAATTGCTCGGTGCCGGCGCACCAGAGATTCCAGGTGTTGCGGCCCTTGATTTCATCCGGCGAAAGCGCAACTCCACCGTCCATCGGCTTAAACACGTCTTCGGCGATCTCAGGAAGATCTTCTGGTTTACGCCCGCCGGCATCGTCCACCAGCGAAAGGTTACTGTTATTATTGCAGCCAGAGTTGCTTAAGGTGACGCCAATCAACACGGTTAGGCCCGCGCAGCCGGTCAGCATCGATTTCATCCTAAGAAACCTCGCGAACGATTCGATGTAAAAACGTGGCAACATCATCTTCCGAGAAACAGCCGATTCGACGCACTAAAAAAACAAGTATAGCAATAAGAGCTGTACTTGGAATACGTAAATCTACGTACAGGCGCGCCGGCGTATTGTAACTGGATTCTCCTATCTCGAGAGCCTCAGCAGTACGTCGAACTACCTATGCTTCCATGTCCCTCATCGCGAATTTCGGATGGGCACAATCCCCTAAAAGATCTGCGATTCAGCAGAGCGTTAGCCAACTCGAAGCTCAGAACGAAGAAATTGATCTACGCTAAGCTCTCGATCATTGGTTGATCGGTAGCATCCGAGCTATTGGGCTGATTGTAGAGTTAGACCAATTCGGTTCAAACCACCGAATGAAGCAACCCCGAAGATCAGTGAGTCTAGCCGTGCGACTTTAGCCGTTAAGGGTCCTGCGGCAGGCTGTCGCCCGCGCTGCCTTAATGGCTGCTTCGATTTTACCTGCTCGCAGGCAATCGAGGGGTCTCTTGCCGGCTAGCCTCGTCATGTAACTTAAGAAAAAGACCGTCGTTTGGCAGTCATCATCTGAATCAAGTTCTGCTAAGCAGTCGCGAATGCCTAGCATGACTCGTTTCGGCTTCCGAGCGAACTGCCAGACCGGATACATCCAGGTCCCGGCGTCGTTTTTGATGGCTACGATTTGCCGGTAACGGCGCCAATCTTCAACGATAGTAATATTCTCCAGTTCCAGGAGATCGGCGACCTCCTGATCACTGATGCAGCCGCCTTCGGCCCGGAGCAGATCTTCAGCGCCCATTCTAGCGACGAATGATGGTTGTACCGAGTCTCGATGGCTGTCCTGTGGTTTGAGAATCTGACCAGCCATGTCAACAGATTACCGCGTCGGTTAACAGCTGTCTTCTGATTTCTTCAATGATGCCAAAAACAATACTGAAAATCCCAGACTGTCCAGCCCGTCTCCCGGCTATCAGCTAGTTTCAAGGGCTTCTAAGCGGTGACTGATAGTAGATGAAGCTCATAACCGGATTACTAGCGCCCAAACGATCCAAGTTATCGGAGAGCTTGAGCGTGCTCTCTTTCTTTAGCTCGAGGTCGATATTGTCCTGCTGACTCTTCAGGATTTGTTGCTGGGTGTTTATCCAGATAGCTAAGGAGCGCAGTTAATAGCGTGACGATTCCTTGACCCCAATCTAACCAATCTCTTTTTCGCCTTTGTTTGGAAAGCTGCTCATCGGAAACACTCATCCGTAAATGCGTATATGTCGGTCAGAGAGTACATAGGGATTCGGAGCTGCTGGTTTCAAGAATTCGAAAGAATCTCGTCGCAGGAGAAGGCGATGCCGTGAGCGACAACCCGGTCGGCACATTCTCATATACCGCCATTCCGGCATTTGTTAACGTCCATCGATTGCAGACGAGCTTGGTGAGGAAGCGGCATGAAGTCGGATCGAAGAGCAAAGCAGGGCAAGGACGCCGAGCGCCCGAAGTCTGGAAAGTCCGCGCTACAGATCCCGGACGCTGACCGGTGCAACGGCACGGCGCTCCGCAAGGCCAATCGCCGTGTTTCGCAGCTCTATGATGCCGTGCTCGCTCCCTGCGGCCTTCGGTCGACCCAGCGATCCATTCTGACCCACATCGCACGCGTGGGAAGACCGAGTATGGGTGAGCTTGCCAGCTCCCTGGTTCTCGATCGCTCGGCGCTGGCCCACAACCTAAAGCCGCTGGAGCGGGACAGTCTTGTCCAAATCGTGGTTGATGAGAATGATAAGCGCACCCGCCTGGCTGTTCTCACCGAGGTCGGACGCGCAAAGCTCGCCGAGTCGACGCCGTTATGGGAGCGCGCTCAACACTGCTTTGAGGCAGTATTCGGTGCGAAAAAAGCGAAAGTCCTGCGCACCTCGCTCAAACTCCTCGCTTCGACGGAGTTTGCCGACGCCTTTCAGCAGATCGAAGTTCCTGGCAAGAAACGCAACCAAGCATAGGATATCGGCTCCGTGCAGACAGCAGGGCGGAATAGCGCGTCCCTTGCTCACAAAATAGGGCAAGTGTTTTTCCTTTACCGGGGTACGCCATCACTGGTTGTCGTCTCGCAGGTTCGCACAAAATTCTTTTTCGGTTAGGCGAGTCAATACGTCTTTCTACGTATTGATTCAATGGTTCTACTGCGCCATGTGGAGGCAAAAGTCCGCTGCTTAAGCAAGGTAGCGTGAGCGCAATCAACAGAGGAGGAACCATTATGCCAACTCCCGAAGAGCGGATCGTGAATCTAGACGCCGCTGCCGTTAGTGCCTCGCTGGCGCAGCTCACTCCGGGATGGACCCCTGGTGCCGGCGTCTCGCCGGAAGCGTTAGCGGCCGCTCGCCAAGCTTTGGCTCATACTCTGGTGTCGGGTAAGAGTGTCGAGGAAATCCACGCGGTGACCGCTCTAGTGAAAGCGGGACCGCCAACCGATCCACAGCTCTCGGCCGAGTTGCTGAAACTTGCGAGTGCCGCAGTTGCCGCGCCGCAGCAGCGCACCCTGGCGGTGGTGCGTAGCGCACTCGCCGTAACCGTGTCGAATCCAACCGGCCGTCCAGAATGGGCCCGGAGCGCGCGGCTCGTTCAAAGCTATGGCCCGTTTCAAGATCTTCAGGGAGTGCCGCACTGGGTCGACCTGCTGCTCTTTACAGTTTCGCTGCCCTTTGCCTTCGGTAGCCCGGCTTCGCCATTTGCGGTATTCCCGATCCGCGAATTCCTGGTTCCGCCCCCAACGCCTTTGAATCTTTCCTTGGGGGCGGGCAGCGTTTGGTTTCTGGCAGACCTGCTCTCGTCGGCTTTGCCCCATGGCAACTTCACCGGGTTCACCATCACCGGCGGCACGCTCAGTTCCTCGGCGCCGCTGAGTTATCAGAGCGGTGTTTACGTTGTTCCGGCCGGCGCCACCCTCACCGTCACACTGACTCTCTCGGCCGCTCCGCCGCCATTGACTCCGGGCGGCCCAGGCGAGGACGCCGCAGCGGCCGTTTTCACGCCGCCCGCCGATGTTACCATCCGCTTCCAGCAATCCGGCGCGGTCTTCGTTACGCTGGCCGCTTCCAGCGCCCAAGCCTACGGTTCGACAGTCAAGCTGGATTGGAACAAGAATACCCCAGTCCAGGCTAGCGGGTTACCCGTGGTCGTTGTCCCCTGCGATGCCTCTCCGCCGAAGCTTGCTTTCCACACCGCCCATTCGACACTGTTCGTTCCTTCGGGAGCCGGCTCGGTCACTCTGGCGGGATGGGCTTTGCCGCTGGCGGCCATCAGTGTCGCCAGTCTGCCGGAGGCGGCCGGACCCGGCACTGGTTTGATTGAGTTTGGTAATGGCGCTTCCGTCCAGACCGCTGTCGAACCCGCGGCCACGCCTATCAACACGGGGCTCGTCGAAATCGGTACCGGTTTCCTCTATGTGGTGGTAAGCGGAAAAGCGAAACCTGCCACGACGATCTACCAGCTTTGGCCCCAAGCCGCGCCCTCCACGCTCAACGCTTCGGTGGAGTTTCACACGCTACCGGCTTTTGTCTTCGCGTTTCTCGCGACGCCCGGCCGGGAATCGCTCCTCGGCACCGGGACGGTAACCGCGCACCTGGACCTGCCGCTGACGGCTACCGGAGCGCGCTTCCCTTATCAGGCGGATGCTCTGCTCCTTCTCGAACGGTCAGCCAATGCCACGCTCCTGTTCCTACTTGCGTCCCGCGCAGACGTGCGCCAGCCCGTCGTCCCACTCGCGCTGGAGAACGCTCTGTTGGGTGTAGACGCACCTGCCGGTTTAGTGCTGTCCGGAACCCTTCAAGACCTCAACGTTCTCAAATGCGCGGTTGGCCTCTATTTCGATTTGCGCTGGTTGCTGCCTACGCTTCCAGATCCCTACGCCGCCAACTTCGATCTAACACTGATCCCACGCGAAGCCGATCAGAGCACGCTGGCCACGCTCCTGGCAATCATCACCTGGGCCGGCAGCAACACCAGACCAGTGCTGGGATTCCAACTCTTGCCGCCGCCGCAAGGTACCAGCGTCGTTGGTACCCCATTCCCGGCATCCATCACTCTTCGCGGCGATGTTAGTGCCGCCGCGTCATTGACCCAGGGAGCCAATCCCGCGCTGATCGATCTGTCCACGCACGTCGACCTGTTTGGCGTAGCATTGGCTCCGGAAGTGGGGCGGCTCGTCGGCCGGGGTGAACTCAACCAGCCGGTTCAAAATGGCTCCGGTCCCGCGCCGAGCCTGGCGCTAACCGGCATGTGGTTATCCCTCAACGCTTCGCTCGTGGCCACTTTCGCTTTGCCCCAGGTCTCTTGGGAGCCGATGGAATCCACCGCTCCCGATCAGACGGGGCCCATCTTTTGCGAACCCTCTTCCGATGGGAACCCTTTGCTGCTCGCCGCGCCTAACAGTCAGCAACTGGTCCGTTTCAGTCCCGGTCCGGTTCTCATCCAGAACATCGAAAACGTGGCTGCGGGCTTTCCGTTCGCCGCCAGTTTCAGTCTGCCGTTCGGCCTGAACGCGGTGATCATCCAGTCTAACCGTCCGCTGAAAGGAAAGAAATCCCTGTTCCTGGCGGAGGGCGGCCAGTTCCGCGCGAACATCCCGCAATTCCCCGAATCATTTGTACCGAATCCCAACCCTCCGCCGCCCAAACTTGAGGGCGCCTTGCAACTCACCGTGATGCCGGAACATCCAGACAATCCCGACGCCGCCTTCCCGGGCTTCACTGATCCGGACTCGGCTCATGGACCGTTCCTGGGAGCACCGCCCAACGGCTACGGCTATACAGTGCTTGGGGTCGCCGTCGGTGGTGAGCCCGGAGTGGGAGAAATTTTCGAAAACGATTTCGGCAGCACAGGGGAACGGAAGGAGCCCGGCGTGCCGTTGCGCCGCATCGATCTCTCAGGTTATGGCGCGAGCATTTACAGCGATTGGAGCAAGCCCGATCAGATTCCGCCCGCTATCATCAAGGTGCAGTTCGAAACCACCGTCGGCCGTACGGCTTACGAGGTGATCAAGGCGGCCAGCGTAATCTATCCTTACTGCCCGCGGGTAGTCCGTACGGTTACCATGCAACGCCGGAATGCTGGCTGGGTGTACCGCACAGATACAGGCTGGCAACCCGCTTCCCATGGCCAGTTTCAGTTTCCTCCAGACCCGAGTGCCGATTGGACCAACCGCGTGCATCCCGGCGCGCTCGTAGGCGCATTCAACATTCGCAATATCCGCGAGCAGCCCGAATTCGCCACGGTGCCCAATCCCATCCCGGGCAATGATGCTTTCCGGTTCCAGAAAGTTCTCTTCGATGCCGATCTGGGGGTGGTGCCAGGTCTGAAGGTCGTGAGCGGCGGGTTCACCGCTCCAGTCTCTGGCATTGCCAATCCCCCGGTGTTGGTCGCATCGCGAGATATCATCGGCTATCTGCAGCTTCAACCGGACGGACAGACGCCCGATCCCAACACGATGAAAGCCCTGTTCGATCAGGTTGGGCCTTTCACTCCCACCATTGGTTGTACCGTTGAAGCCGGCCACTCCAACAACCTGCCGGGTACAACCTTGCGTTGCTCCGTGTTCGAGCTGGAGATCATCACCGAGACCAATACCGGAGCGCCGGTACCGGCCCTGGGTGTGGCTTTGCGGGGCGCTCCGCAGATTCCCCGCGGCGGTGGATGGAGCCTGGGTCAGCGCAAACTCTCCGATCCCGCGCCGTCCGCTTTAGCGAACGATTTTCCCGTGCCTCTGGTTCAGCCCGCCGGCGTGACCGGCTTCTGGTATTTGTCCGACGTTGCCGATATCCTTCAACTCACTCAACCGAACACCTTCTACAGCCTGATGCACTCTACCGGCACCCATAAGGTGTTGTTCGAGTCGCCTCAGATCCCCACGGCCGCTTCTGTTCCCGGCCTGCAATTCCCCAAGCCCAATCCACCGGGGCCGCCCAAGCCTGGCTCCGTTCCCACAAATCAGGGTTCGCCTAATCTCGGGGACATTGCCTCCATTCTGAATTCCACTGGACTGTTTCCGGATATCGCCAACGCCCTGTCGCTGATCCAGGGCGCACTGGAGCAGATCAATACTGTCTCCGAGGGCTTTCATTACGCGAAGACGTACGCCTTCGATCCGAACCAGCAGGCGACGCTCGTCGACCTTGGCGTCATTAACATCACCCTGCAGTACGCCGACACGACCGACTCGACCCTGCCGCCCGCCAAGCTGATCTATTCAGTCGATTCCTCGGCTTCGCCAAGCTGGAGTTTGAGCATCGGCACCCTGTCGTTCCTGGTCACTGTTCCGATCTTTGGCTCTAGCCCGATCCTTACCGTCACGGGCGGCTTCGCCGCCGACGAGCACACCAAGGCCGGACTAACCAACCTGAACGTCCAAATGGGCGATGCGCTCAGCATGGTCAAGAACGTCTTCAGCGATTTGCAGGCGCTGGCGCAGTTTCTGCCGGGAGGAACAGGCGCCAATCTCGATATCGCGCTCTCCGACGGCAAGCTTACTGTCCGCGACACCTTCACCATTGGCGATATGCCGCTCGGCCTGGGGAACCTCACGGATATCAGCCTCGATCTCGGCCTGAGTGTTCAGTTTTCGCCGCTATCGGTCGATTTCCTGATTGGCATCGGCGACCCGGGCAATCCCTTCAATTGGATCGTCTCTCCGTTGGCAGGCAACGGCTTGATGGATTTCGGTGTCCAGAACAACAAGCCGTCACTCACCATTCAGGCGGGTATCGGGCTTGGCCTGGCCATTGACTTGGGCATCGCCTCCGGCTCGGCTTCGATCACCATCGCGGTTCAGCTCAATGTCACTGGCAACACCATCACGCTGATGGCCATTTTGACCGGGCAGGCTTCGGTGGACGTGCTCGACGGTCTTGCCAGTGCCTCCATTACGCTCTCCGCGGCGGTCGGCTTCTCCTTGCATCCGATTATCCCGCCGGTGCACTTGCTGCCGCCGCCGACCAGCGTCGGCCCCGAGGACATCACCATGATCGCGTCCTGCTCGGTCGGCATTCACATCAGCATCTGCTGGGTGGTCAGCATCAGTTTCGATGGGTCCTGGACGTTTTCGCAGACCATCACCATGCCCCAGATTACGGTCGACTGAGCAAAGGAGCACACCATGGCATTGAATCATCTCGAGTTGAGCCTGATGGCATTTCCACAGGGGTGGGACGGTCCCTCCGGCTTACTCTCACTCAACATCCTGTTGCTCCCGGTGGGCGATCCGACAGCGCCGCTGGGCGGCGGACCAAAGTTCGCCGGTACCACGGTCGCGCTGGTGATCAATCTGGTTTCCGGCCTCGATTCGTTACCGTCCACCTTGACTGCTCCTTCCAAAACCGTGGCGTACACGGCGCAGCCTCCGCCGGTTGCGCCCACACTGTTCACCACGCTCTGCAGCCAGCTCGTGGCCAAGGGAATCACGGTGACCAGCGGCAAGCTGTCTAAAGCGCCTCCGGCGGCGGCGCGCATCCTGAAATCGCTTCCGCAAAGCTACACGCTGGCATTTCCTTTCGAAAAACGCCGCTCCAACGACCTCAGCCTGGGCGACGGATTCGGCTGTGCGCTCCGCGCCCAAGCGCCGGCGTTGAACGCCACGCTGCCCCCTCCGGACAATCAGATTAGCTGGGGCCAGGTCATCTCGTATGCTTTGCGGCAGCCTGTGCTGGCCGAAGATCTGGGGCTTATCTACCCCACAACGATTCCCATTCCGGCCGCGCTGTTGGCCAGCGGAGGATTCATATGGGTCGCGCTGGACACCGCTTCCAACGCCAACCCGTGGGTGACGGACTTCAAGGCCCAACCGGACACAGTGAAGTCTTACGCCGCACGGCTTCCTGCGCTGGATGCCACGCACGGCCGCAAGCTGTTTGCCGCCACCCTGTTTCCCATTGTGTCGGTGCCTCCTTCGAACCTGGCAGAGGCCCAACTGGAAGCCGAGGAATATGACGACGGATTCGCACAAATCGTTCACTCGAACCAACCGACGACCATTGACGCCGCTACGCTCGACCAGGATCAAATCGCGCCTGGGACGGAAGCCGGCATCCAGATCGGCTGGGACGACGAGCAATTGACCGTCTGGTTGAACAACCAGATCGATCTTTTGCGCGACCGCGTAAACGGCACCACCAACACACCGGAAGCCCCGCTCGGCGTGCAAGGTTACCGCGTGGACGTCCGCTTGAAAGGTGCTGCCACGTGGAACTCGCTATGCGCGGTCAACGGCACGCTGCCGTTCAATCAGACTTCGTTCGGTGGTGCGGCTTCGACTTCCATTAGCGGGAACGAATTCTGGGTCGCTCCGGCGCCGGTGCGGCCGAGCACAAATGACAATACCACCAACGACCAGCCCGGCTGGCTGCCTCTCTACTTCGCGCAATGGGCCGGCGCCAGTCTAGTGCTGCCCGATCCGGTAGTTCAGCTCCTGGCTTACGCCGTCAACGCAGCGAACACTTCGAAAACCGGCCAACCACTGCCGCCGCCAGCGTTGCCAAATCCCAATCCGGACCTCACGAGCGCGCCGACGCTGCGTTACGGAAACGATTACGAATTTCGCGTGCGGTTGGTAGACATGACCGGTGGCGGCCCGTTGGCCAGTGACACCGTCGTGCACCCCGGCCCCGCGCCCATCACCCAAGTGGGATTCAGGCGCCACGTTCCGCCCAAGACGCTGGAGGTGGTATCGTCACCCCCGATTCCGCCCTTCCCGGCGACCCCGCCCGCCGTTCGCACCATCCAGACTCTGGCCGTGCAACGTCCGCGTATCAGTTATCCGGAGGCAATCTTCGCGGGTGTAAATCCCTCTACCTTCACCCTCACCAATCTTGGCGCGCTCATCCAGGACGCGTGGGCAAGCGGTCGAGCCATTAACGTGCCTGATCCCGACGTAGACCGCTTCGAAGTGCGCGTGGAAGCCCGGATCCCCGCGCATGACAACGGCGTTACCGGTACTGATCCAGGCGACCTCGATGGCGTGTTTCGCGTGATCTACTCGGTGGAGGTTCCGTTTCCCGCGGGCACAGATCCCACGGTCACGCTCAACCTCAACTACACCGAAGGCGTCGACGACATTTCCACCGTGTCGGCACCGGCGGCGGGCACGACCGATCTGCCGATTCCCACGTCGCGCGATATTCGTGTGCGCCTGTTCCCCAAACCTGCTGCTCGGTCCGACTACTACGGATCCGACGCGGTCACGGTGGGTCTGTCTAGCGACTACGTCGTGCGGCAAGAAGCGGCTACCGAAGACGCGATCTTCCCCAATAATCCCGAACTACAATTGCAGGCGTTTTACTTCCAGCAGGGTGCAAATATCCCTCAGTTGCTCGCCCAGCAGCTTGGGCTCAAGCAACAGGGATTCGTCTTTTCCGGCGGACCCGGGCAGCGCGTCGTGTTTGGCGCATCCGGTACCATTCGGCACAGTGTGTCCGCGGACGACGGATCACTGACCTTCTCCAATCAAACCGAGCTGCTGGGTCACTGGGTTGTTGCTCTGGTGCTCGATCTGAAACGCGATTGGACCTGGGATGGGTTCGGCCAACCGGCTCTCAGCTTCCAACGCGGCGGCTCGAATATCGGAGTCATCGCGTTTCCGCGTGTGGTTGCTGCGGAGGCCACGGGGAATCCCGGCCAGATCCCTGACCGCTCCTTGAGCCGCATTGTCTTCTTCGATGCCGTTAACCCCCAGCCCGTACAGCCCAACTTTCCGCGCGAACTACATCTGAACTACACAGTGACCGCCAATTTCACGGCCGCGGCGCCGCAACAATTTACCTACCCGATCCGCCTGCCCATTACCACACCACCGGCGCAGACGCCGAAGATAGTCTCCACTGGCATCGCCGAATCGCCCTATCATCATTCGCCCGACTATTCCGAGACCACGCTGCGCGACCGGTATCTGTGGGTCGAGTTTGACCGTCCGATTCAGGACGACGATGACAACTGCTTCGGTCGCGTGCTGGCCTACGGTCCCGACCCGCTGCTGGCTGGAGCTTTGTTTCCCCAGGCCGATCCTTCGGAAATGTTGCCCGAAGCCACCGAACCGCCTTTGCCCATCGATCCGGAACCAGTGCGCCGCATCTTCTCCGGACAGTCCGCCGACCAATCGGGTCTGGACGCCATGACCCAGATGGTGCCCGCCGATAAAGTCGGGGTGGGCAAATCCGGCACATTTTTCCTCCTGCCGCTGCCACCGTCGCTCAGCTCCGAAGACCTGGAGTTGTTCGGCTTCTGGACGTATGAATTCCGCCTGGGACACGTAAAATACTGGTCGACGGCCCAGGGCCGGTACGGACGCCCGCTACGGGTCAGCGGCGTCCAGCATCCAGCGCCGCATCTGATCTGCTCGGTCGAGCGTGCCAAGACCGGCGTGGGAGTCACTGCGCCTTACGCCGTGACCGTTTACAATGGCAATCGTCTCTACAACTTCGAGGCCGGAGATCCGCAGACCCGCATCTGGTTCATGCTCTATGCCCAGGTTTTACAGGCCGATTCAGCTTCGCACCGCAACTTCCTGCTGCATCATCTCCCCGGTAAGACCCTGCCGCTCAGAACGCGCAGTCAGCCGGCGAATCTGAACCCGCAGCACGGTCCTGCCCGTGATCCGCTGGCTGGAATTATTTTCCCGGAGGATGTAATCGAAGCACGCTTGCATTTACTGAACCTGCCGCGCACCACATCGTTGAGCGTACTAGCCGTCGAAGTGTTGCCCGGCCCATTGAACTTTCCGGCGAATGTAAAGAATCCCGCCGGGCAAGAGGCCGCGGCCGGCACCCAAGAAGATCCGGTCGGCGCCAATCTGGGCTTACGCCGTATCTTGCGCACATCACCGCTGACCGCGGTGCCGGCGATCTGCTAGCAGGTGGCTGAAAAGGGAATGAAAGATCAGAGTGTCGGAACGCTTTTGGGCTTTTGCAAAACCACGGCTGCAGCTGGGTAGTGGAACGATTTGCGCTGCGTTACCTTACCCGTCCTGTCGATCTCGGTTGGAATGCCGCTGATCTGGTTCGCATCAATGGTCAGAGTCAAGAAACCCCAAGCCTTGTCAGCGCCGTCTTTCAAAAGTGCACCTGAATCGGGCGCGACATCTCCCGGATTCGAATGAATCGCATGCAAGTTGTGGTAGCCACCATTTCCGCAGACGACAAACGGTGTGGGCCCGCTCGGCGCAATCTTTTGTTCAATGAGTTGGTAGTCGTGAACATGGCCCGACAGCACCAAATTCGGGACGCGCCCAGTGTCCCGGATGGCATTTTCCAGCGCGTCCGCCATCTTTGAACTGCCGCTGTGAAAGACGTCGAACGAGTAGATCGGATGGTGAAGTGCTAAAATGAGCGCTCGGTCATTAGGCGCGCTGGCAAACTCGTTGGTGACCCACTGCTGTTGCACTGAATCGATTGATCCACCCTCAGGCACGTTCGTGTACATGCCAATGAAGGTTGCAAATGGCGTCACCAAGGTCCAATAAACGTTCGGAAGACTCAGGCTGACGCGTGGTGCGTCCTTCGAAATCGGGTCAACGTCTGGATTGGCTTGCATGAAATAGTCCACCCATCCATCCAGCGAGGTCTGCGCTGTGGGATCATCGACTTCGCCGTCGTGATTGCCTGGAATGGCGAAGATTGGCGGCGTGTAATGGGAGTAAGGCTCGTAGAACTGCGCGTAGTAATCAGCGTGCATCCCTGTAAAATAAACGACGTCGCCCAGGTGGTAGCAGAATTGAGGGGAAGTCGCGCCCCCGGCGGACACTTCCTGAATCATTTGCTCGGCAACGTTGTTCTGGAACTCGCCATCTTGAACCCCTCCTGAATCGCCTAATACCTGGAGTACCATCTTTCCTGCGGCCTGAATATTACTTCCAATCGTCGGAAAGTTATCGGTGAGCGAATAGTGGTAGGGCGGCAAACCGAGAGGGCGTGGCAGCGGCTGGAAGCTAGTGTTACGATGGCCCACTGGACTAAGCGGGCTGACACCTGAATGAGCCTGGGAATTCTTCGCCACATGGCTTGGGCGCACGGCTCCAGGTCGAAGCACATTACTGGGAGGAACTCGGGTTTTAGCGGCGGGCATACTGATTCGTTTCTGTTTGGTTGGTTAGTTTCGATGGCCTGTTGTCGGCAGCCGAAAGCGATCCGCTGGCACCGACCGGCATGCTTCCGACAAATTGATAGGACGGTTTTAGTAATTCGAGCAATTCAGTCATTTGACTGCGACAATACTAAGCACACGTAAGCGGATCGGGATATACGTCGTTTGGCGTAGTCAATTCTTCGATGAGGGATTGCCTGACCTGTTCACGTGTCAGTGACGGTTTCGGCTTTGACTTTGCCGGTCCAGCACCAAGCCTATGCTGAGTTTGAAAGATGCTGCCCTGAGTGATCCAACTCAAGTGCAGCAGTTGGGCTTGGCAATGCTCGAATTGCTGGGTGAGTCGCGCAACCTTTGCCGACGGACGGATCCCGCGGACGAAATTCAGATATGCGCCTGGCTCCAAACGATAAGCCAAGCGATCAAGAAAACCATTGGCAGAAAAATCGGAGAAGCAATTCCCAACCAGCGAGTGAGCATGCTTCCCTGGATCTCAGGAAAACCTCCGACCGAAGAGACATGTTTCGCATAAGCTCGCCGGAGCCGGTAAAGCGCCAATACTCCCGCAATGACGCTGCAGTAGATCAGGATATCGGAAATGCATGCCACCCCTGGAATGATATTGAAGAGGAGATCTTGTTGTTTGGCCAAGAGAGCATTGCGAGCCTGCGGGTTGGCGTTGGCGATGATGGCGTACCCGGTGAAAAAAAACGATTGTGCCGCCATCAGCCAGGACAGTCGTTGCACGATCAGATTATCTTCGTGTTGGATCTGATCCCGGATGGTTCGATACCAATCGGCTGGACTAAACAGATTGAGTGGAGGCACGCTCATAGGCTTTAACGCAGCTTTTTCTCGTTCTGAAAGTTCGCCGTCAATTCACAAAGCGGCCAAGCAGGATCGGAATAGATCGCACTGACCTATAGTGCGAACAAGCAAGCGTGCCGCCCAATTGGCGGCGGTTTTAGATTCTCCAAAGGGTGCCTACATCTTATTTACGACCGCTCGCAATCAGATCAGACGTGCTACTATTTCCGCAAATACTCCGATTTGGAAAATCAAAGAAATGGTTCGCGCAGTCCTGGAAAGACAAGCTGGCCGGCGCGTTCACCAATTCATCCTCGTTTTCCGGCGACAAGCTGAACACTCTGATTGGGCTGGTTATCAACGCCATGCAACACGGCATGATCTACGTCGGCACCGGAGTCTTGCCGGCAGTCAGCCACCCTGAATCTATGAGCAGCAGCCAGGGTCCCGGTCCGGAAGTGCAAAATCGTGTTGGCTCGTTTGTCGGCGCGATGTCAGCGAGCTTTCAGGTTCAACCGCCGGACGCTCCGCCTCCCGGTGATATTGCGACGGCACAAGCATACGGTGAGCGCGTAGCCGGGATTACCTTGCGTCTGGCAAAATAAAACCTGATCCGCGGAATCACATATTTGATTCATTGGAAAGAAGCCGCAATAAACGTTGATGACGGCTCGATGCGCCGATATTACGTTCATTGAATGAGTTATGAAAGGACGGACATTTCGCTATTTATCTGGGTTGCTTGGTAGATTACGCCGGTGATCCCAAAGGCTGGCTTGAGATTTGGGTTCAGAATGTGGATCGAATGGCCCAGAGTTTTCGGACCCAGCTTGAAGCGGTGAACAATTCACTCGTCGACCGGCGCTGGTCCGAGCGTTTGGCCGTGTTGCGTAGACTTGACCGGAGCGCACTTATCGAGACTGGGTGGGAAACGGTTCGCCCTCCGCCGGCGTTCGTCCAGGCGAATGCAAAGGCGATTGTTCACCCGCTGGAACCGTTCACGAATCGACCGTTTGTTCTATGTACGGAAGACGCGGTGTTGGCTTCTGCGGGCTTGCCCGCCTATACCTCTTCACTTCATCGCTATTTGTGGAGTGGCGGAGAAACGCCGATTTTTGTGGCGACGACAAACGGGGCACCGACGCCGGTTGGTGTTCAATCAGGACCAGAGGCTTTCCCAAATCTGTCGCCCTTTAATCCAAGTGGCGGATTCCTCTTGGTGCGGTCATTTTGTCCGTTGAAGCTCGCCGAGTTTTCTGATCTTCTCGCCGGCAAGTCTTGGCCGGGTTTCTCGTACGGCCGAGCTTCCTTCGACCTTGGCGGTGCCTACTCGCAGCTGGGAGACGCCGAGACCCTCGTACAACGCGGAGCGCATCTTTTTGGCGGACGCAGCGGCGGGGCCGCCCAGCTGCAGGAGGTGTTCCACTTAAAGCTGAACCTTATTCTTCAAACCCTGACCCAAACCCGTGAAGCGATACGATCACAGCAATTGCCGATTCTAAATCTCGGTGCGGAAAGTTTTCGAGTGAGGCTGTCTGAAACTGGAACGGGATTGCCGTACTTTTGGACGGCCTGCGTGGAGCTAGTCGAGTCGAGCGCCGCAGTGCCGCTGCCTATAGCTACGAGTGAATCACGTTATTTCATCCCGCCAACTACACCTGGCCCGTCAATTTACCGTCCACAAACTTTGAGCGGGCTGACGCACGGAGAGGGGACTTTGAGAATTCGCAAGGTGCTACCTCCAGTCCCCGAAGGTACCTGCCTAGAGGCGACGCTGGCGACCGACGAAAGATTGGAGATCGCGGGGAGCGATCTGATTCATGTTCGACTGGCTTTGCCGATCGGCCGGGTGGATCTATACGGCCACGCCGACGAATCACATGCCCTGGCGAAGGGAGAGACGCGAATTCGGACGTTGCCCCAGAAGCTGGATGACGACGTCCTTACCGCTCTGGATCAGGCCGCCGGCACGCCGGTGGCAACGGCGCATTTTGAAATTCTGCCGCTGTTGGCCTCCCCTTATGATATGTATGCTGCGGCGGTTCTGGGTGCTCGCATCCTGCTCGTTGACGAAGAAAATCCTCTAGCCATTGCGGTGGACGAGCTGTTGAGTCTGGCTCGCCAGGTATCGACTAAATACGTTAAAGAAAGCCCTTTCGCCCTACGATTGCGCGCCGTAATCGACGAAGATCCGCGGTGGGGCCCGTCGCTCGGACCGCATCGATTGACCTCCCATTCTGGAATGCGCGAGACGGCTTCGCGAGTGGTACCGACCGACCTCTGGTGGGATACGATTGGCATCATTCTCCGTCTCTTTCCAGGTGCTGGCCCAGACAGCTTTTGCCGGGACTTCGGTGACGCACCGTCGCTTGCACTGGATGGGATTTTCGACAGACCGCTTGCTGAACTTGAGCTTCTTCAACTTCGCTCGCGAAGTTTGGTCGTTACCGACTGGGATCAGAACGTCGAAGTCCGCGACGCCATCGGAGCGGTGATGGCTAAACACGGTATCGAACACTGATTTCGAGCCGATTAGTTGATTTGCGGATTGTTTGTTCAGTTGCTAGAACGTTCCGCGGTGGTCAAGATGCAATCGGGCTCAATGGAAGCGTCCTACACAGTGGAAAGCCGTCCATTTATGTCGGATTGTCTCTTGACCACGGATTGTTCTGAAGAGGGTGACCACTACTCTCCCGGGGGAAAAGGGCGAACCGAGGCACCCTTTTCCCGGCGAAGCGGCACTCAGGTTGGTCTCGCTCCAGCGCGTGATTGGTTATGGTCGCCCGCTGCTTTTGTATTACTCTTATAGTGTCATGCCGGAGGCCGAGCGATATCAACAGTACCAGGTGCTTCGGCGAGGAGACGGCAGCCTTTGGGAGTTGGGCCGCGGTGCGATGGGGATTACCTACAAGGCTTACGATACTAACCTGCATTGCACCGTCGCGCTGAAGGTGATTAATTCCACCTACCTCCAAAACGACACTGCGCGACAGAGATTCCTGCGCGAAGCCCGGGCGGCCGCGGCCCTCCGGCACCCTAACGTCGCCTCCGTCTTCAATCTCAGCACCATTGAGGACAACTATTTTTACGTCATGGAGTTCATCGACGGCGAGACCGTCGACGCTTGCGTGAAGCGCAAAGGACGCATCGAACCCGAGGAGGCGCTGAACATCGCGCTCCAAGTGGCTCGGGCGTTGGCGGCCGCCGCCAAACAGCGATTGGTGCATCGCGACCTGAAGCCATCCAACTTGATGCTGGTCGACGAAGAAGGCGAGTCGGTCGTCAAAGTCATCGACTTTGGATTGGCGAAAAGCGCAAAGGATGCAGGTGAAGATACCGGTACACTCACGATGGGGGGATTTGTCGGCACACCGCACTTCGCTAGCCCGGAACAGGTAGAGGAAGGCGATCTGGATGTCCGGTCGGATATCTATTCGCTTGGTGCCACGCTCTATTTCATGGTGGCCGGCAAAGCGCCGTTCTCCGGGTCCGTTGGCCAGGTCATGAGCCAGCATTTGTATAAACCGATTGCCATAGAGCCGCTAGCGGATGTGCCTCGGTGCGTGGTCTCGCTGATCCAACGCATGTTAGAGAAGGATCGCAACCAACGACCGCAAACGCCGCGGGATTTGCAGAACGCCATCGTCGATTGCCTTGGAGAAATTCGCGGCCACTCGACTCACGATCTTCGGGGAGCTGCTGACGAGCCGCCGCAACCTTTGAGCCCGGGAGCGCTTCTTGCGCAAAACTATCGGCTGATCGAAGAACTTCGCGAAAGCCCGCAAGGGCGTCACTTCCTCGCGGAAGACGTTCGGCGGAAGCGCCTGGTATGCCTATTGATCTTGAGCCAGGAACTTGTCTCAGATCCTCAGTGGTTCACGCGGCTGCAGCTAGCGGTAGAGCGATTGCGCAACGCGTCGCATCCGACGCTACGAGCGATCTATTCGTTAGAAAGGGCCGGCGGCTACAGCATCCTTGTGGAGGAACACGTGGTCGGACCGTCCTTGCTGGATTTGCTTCGGTCCCGCAGCGTTCTGAATGCGCCGGAGGTTGTGCGGTTGCTAAACCTTTTGGCGCCGCTCGCCGATCATGCACGCGCCAACCAGTTGGAGCATGTTGATCTGACGTTGCCGGGTATTCAATTCGTTCATCGGGGATCGACGGTGAGTGCGATTCAACCCGATCTTTTGCGGCGCCCTCTCACTGCGTGGGAGCAGGTTGAACCTAAGGTCAACGCGATCGATTTTTCATTCGCTCCCTCCCAGACTGGCACCTTAGCTGGTCTGGAGACTCGGACGCAGAACGCCGCTGCCGGCGGACCGCGGGGCAGTGGTGTGCGTGCGTTGAGCTTGCTCGCTTACGAATTACTGGGGGGGCCGCGGGCCAGGGTGGAAGCGACGGGTCGATACAACCCGATTGCGGCGTTGACTCGAGACGGAAACGCCGTTCTGCGGCGTGGATTGATCGATGAATACTCGTCGGCCGCCGAGTTGGCGGGCCAACTGGCGGCCGCGGTCGGCATCAGACAATCGGCGGCACCCATTCCTGAAAGTACGGCGCACGTCACTTCAATCAGCACGGAGCCCGTTACTCCAGGGGCGCTTCCCCGGACCCCGCCGCCGGAAACTCCAGCTGACCTTCGGCCCAAGCGCACCTCTCTGGTGAGCGCATGGCATTTGATCCTGGCGATCGGCTTTATCGCTGTCGTTGGAATCGGTGGTTACCTCACCTATTTGAGCCTCAATCAGACTCGGGAAATCGTCCCTCCAAGTCAGGAACTCGCGGTGCTCTCAGTGCAAAGTGATCCGCCAGGCGCCTCAATTCTCTTGGACGGAAAACCCCCACCGGGGCCGGCCAACACCTTCACCCATGTGCCATTTGGAACGCATCGGCTGACGGCCACTCTGGACAGCTATGAGCCGATTAAGCAGGACATTGAGGTCCGCAGCGGGATGACTCCAAATATCCCCTTGAAACTCAGGCCGATTCAGGAAATAGCGGCGCTCTCAGTGCAAAGTGATCCAGCCGGCGCCTCGATCCTCTTGGACGGAAAACCCCCACCGGGGCCGGCCAACACCTTCACGCATGTTCCATTTGGAACGCATCAGCTTACGGCCACTTTGGACAACTATGAGCCGATCAAGCAGGACATTGAAGTTCGCAGGGGGATGGTTCCAAAAATCCCTTTGCAACTCAGGCCGATTCAGGAAATAGCGGCGCTCTCAGTGCAAAGCGAACCAGCCGGCGCCTCAATTCTCTTGGACGGCAAACCCCCACCGGGGCCGGCCAACACCTTCAGCCATGTTCCATTTGGAACGCATCAGCTTACGGCCACTTTGAACAACTATGAGCCGATCAAGCAGGAAATTGAAGTCCGCAGAGGGATGACTCCAAAAATCGCTTTGAAACTCACGCCGATTCAGGAAATAGCGGCGCTCTCAGTACAAAGCGACCCAGCCGGCGCCTCCATTCTCTTGGACGGAAAACCCCCACTGGGGCCGGCTAACGCCTTCAGCCATGTTCCATTTGGAACGCATCAACTTACGGCCACCCTGGACAACTATGAGCCGATCAAGCAGGACATTGAAGTCCGCAAAGGGATGAATCCAAAAATCGCTTTGAAACTCACGCCGATTCAGGAAATAGCGGCGCTTTCAGTACAAAGCGACCCAGCCGGCGCGTCAATTCTTTTGGACGGAAAAGCCCCGTCGGGCCCCCCGAATACCTTCACGCATGTTCCATTTGGAACCCATCAGCTTGCCGCGACTTTGAAGGACTATGAGCCGATCAAGCAAGACCTTGAAGTCCGCAGAGGGATGGCTCCGGAAATCCATTTGAAGCTCAAACAGAGCCAGGAAATCGCTTCGCTCTCGGTCCAAACCGATCCACCCGGCGCGTCAATTCTTTTGGACGGAAAACCCCCGCAATGGCCCTCCAACACCTTCAGTCATGTTCCGTTTGGAACGCATCAGCTTACTGCGACGTTGAACGACTATGAGCCGCTCAACCAGGACCTTGAAGTTCGTCGTGGAATGGCTCCGGAGATTCATTTGCAGCTTAAGCAGAGCCAAGAGATCGCCGCACTCTCGGTTGAAAGCGATCCACCCGGCGCCTCGATTCTCCTGGATGGAAGGCCTCCACAGACGTCACCGAACGCTTTCACGCATATTCCGTTTGGAACGCATCAGCTCGCGGCGACTTTGGAAAACTACGAGTCGATTAAACAAGAGATCGAAATTCGCCGCGGGATGAATCCGGAGATACGTTTGAAACTCAATAAGAAGGCGGATCCCATTGCAGAATTTGTGGCGGAGACCAAGAAGTACGATGAAAGTTCTCCCCAATATCTCACCGCATATGTCCGACTTGTGCAGTTCGTTACGACTTCTAAAGCAGCAAATTCTGGAGAGTATACGAAAGAACTTGGGCGCATCATAGAACAGCTCCGGACGAAAGCACCTCCGATTGGCAAGAACGAATTCTCTCTATCCTTTAAAGAGAGCATTAAGGACGCAGCGAACCTCGATATTCTCCCCGCGATTATATGGCTGGCCGAAAACGAGAAAGGAAGCGAGTCGCTTATCTTGTTCCTTCGTGCGGCAAATTTGGGAGATTCGTATGCAATGATGAGAATGGGCCGGTTCTACCTGAATGAAGGAACGCCAAGTGATGACGATAAAGCATTTGGATGGCTCAAGCGGGCTTATGAATCTCCGGACTCCAATCTGGATGCCGGCGCCTATCTAGGTGCTTGCTACCTTAGTGGTAGGGGCACAAAAAAGGATGTGCAGAAAGCCGAAGAGATAATATTGCCATTGGCTAATCGAAACGTCATTTCCGCAATGACAATAGCCGGCAATTTGCTCGAATACAGAGCAGCTGATAAACAGCAAGAAGCCGAACGAAGTACAACTCCGCTGAAGCGGAAGCAGCCGCTCAATGCGGAGGCAGACGAGTTGGATCGAGAGGCCAGAAAGTGGTATGAGCGTGCGGCCGCGAAAGGCGATTGGAATGCCTCTGCGCGTCTCGGCCGATTTTATGAAAACGGCTGGGGCGGTCTTGAAAAGAGCGACGAAGAGGCAGAGAAACGGTATCAGGAAGGGGTAAAACAGGAAAACGCGTTAAGCATGTTCTTCTATGGTCAATTCTTGATCGAGAAGAAACCAGATCGCCGCGGTGAGGCTGAGAAATTGATGAGCCAGGCGGCCGCCAAACGCGTTCCGTCCGCAATAAAATGGTGCAAAGAAAATAATGTGAATTTTACGGAAGAAACGCCCGGTAGTGACCGCCAATAAGATAGGCCGGATGCTGTAACCGACGATTCCTTGTGCCTAACGCGATTTCTGTTGGGCTAGCTAGTCTTCCTGACTGTCAACATTTCCAATAAGCCGAAGGATCAGCTAACCAATCGTCGTCGCGATGATTGGCGGAATCTCCCGAAAGTAGGCTTTTGTCATAGGCCGACGTATTCCAGTTCGAGGCCCTTAACCTTGGCGATCGTCCCAGCTTGGAGCGGAGTTTGAAACTCGTAAGTATAATTATCGATCAGCTCTCCTTCGAGATTGTAGCGCATCCTGACCTCCTTCGCCTCGGGTGAGGTCTGCGGGCTCCGAACGGTCGGAATCAGAACCGCTTCGACCTTCTTTTTCTTAAGCTCCAACTTTTTCGCCGGTGTCAGTTGCTTGAAGAAAGCCTTCGCCTTCTGCTCGGCGACGCGGCGTTGATACTCGGTCGCCGTGTGCCGGATGAATGTAGTCTGCGTCTCAATAATGCGCATGGTTACGTTATCACCGAACGCGAGGGCGAACGAAGCGGGCAGGGCAATGCAGGCCGCCAGCGCCGCGCATTTGAAAACTCGACTTTTCACAACGAGAGCAATGTTGTAGCGAAGGCGACAGCACAAGGCAAGCATGTCTTCAGACGGCCGTTTTTGAATGATAGGCAAAACGGCTCTTTCCTCTGGACAGCATTACCCGTCATTTTCAACGGTCCGTGGCTATGGCCCTAAAGAAGGTGGCGAACGGCGGAACGGCTCAAATCATGGCAATTGAGGGATCAGTGACGGCTCAGCCATGAAAGAACCGAGGCCGGGCAGCTGAATATTCTTGCCCAGGTGGGCGACATTACTAACTTTGGTGGAATTTCCGGCGAATGCGGAATTGTACTTAATGCTGGCGGAGTTATTACTAACAATGCCGGCGGCGCTATTCAGGGAAAGGCCTTGAACGAGAATGGATTCGATAGCAGTACAGGTTCCGCAATCCTTCTGGTCAGTCCAGGCGATTCTCCGGGGACGCTGACCGTCCTGGCAATTACACCCAGAATGCGGAGGAATCGCCGGCGCAGCATCTTGCCGAGTAGCGTCCTGAATGTCCGAAGGAAGTTCGTCCATTTGTTTCCAGACTCGCAGCAGTTTCTTGCGGTGAAGCTGGATGGTTCCAACTGGGAAGACGCTCGTGAGCGAGACGTTTACCGGCAAGCTTTTCGAGCCGGGGTTTAAGTGATTAAGCTGAGTCGCTGTGTCCGCTTGGCTTCCGTTTTTCGCTAACCATTAGCCAAACATAATTTTCGATAGTTGTCGTCTTCGAACTGTCGACTCACTGCTGATCTCGGCAGTTAGGAGCTGCGGATCAACTGCCCGCCGCGCGAGGAAAAAATCTAGCATTTTCCTTGACTAACTCGGCATTGTTTCGGCATGCTTCGCAACGATTCGCGGTGCCTTGCACATTGGGCTCCCATTCTCGCACTTTGGGCTTCACTGGCGATTGTTAACTCTATTTTTTCGTACTGCATCGCGCTCAGTGCAACGCGGCTTCTGCCTTAACTTTCTAACCTCCGCTCCTCACAGCAATGACGCATGCGCGTCGGGACAATGAAAACGCAACGTATCAAGGTCACGGCGAAACACCCAAATAAATTCCCAGGCATGCCCACGAGTTCAATCCGCGCGCTTCTTGTGGCGCTGTTCATCGTAACGTCTACGCCGGTGCTGGCCGTGGATGCTGTCTGGGCGTCCGCGCCGGGCTCCGGTGACTGGAACACGAACAGCAATTGGAATCCTGATGTTGGCGAATTCTCTATAGCTCCCGTCCTTCCCGGCGATACGGCCACTTTCAATACTTCGACGATTATTTCGTTGACACTTTCCGCCGCCGTAACCGTCGAGTCTATTACGTTCAATCCCACAGCGAGTGCCTTTACGATCGAGACGAACGGGAATGTGCTCAAAATTCAAGGTGCTGGGATCATGAATAAATCGGGGACGACGGAAATGATCATCGACAACGGCGAAGGCGAAGGTACGAACCGGGGCATCACAATTTTCTTAAAAGGATCGACTGCCGACAACCTGAGGATCACCAACGACGGCGCGGCGAGCACCGCGACAGCCATCGGCGCGGGCGGTGGCTTGACGCAATTCTTCAGTAAATCGAACGCGGGCAGCGCGACTATCGTGAACAATGGGAGCTCAGCCAGCTTTACACAAGGCGGCTTGACACAATTCTTCGATACATCAAGCGCTGGCAATGCGGCAATCACCAATAACGGCCTCCTGGTCACCGATGCGCAGCCCGGCTCCACGGATTTCGAAGGCACATCGACCGCCGGCAGCGCGAGAATCACTAACAATGGCGCCGCAATCGCCGGCGCTGGCGGAATAACAGTATTCCAATTCGCATCGAGCGCCGGCAGCGCGACGATCACCAACAACGGCGGAACGGGCTCGAGTGGCTTGACGGAATTCTCCGATACATCGAGTGCCGGCAACGCGACGATCATCAACAACGCGGGCGGGGTGACGGCATTTTTGGACACATCGAATGCTGAGAACGCGATGATCATGACTAATGGTGGCGGAACAACACGGTTTCTTGGGAGTTCCGAGGGAGGAATCGCTCGCGCGGTCACGAATGGAAGCGGCCGGTTCGATATTAGCGGCTTGACTGGCCTTGGCATGGGGATTGGGTCGATTGAAGGCAGCGGCAATTACTTTCTCGGCAGCAAGACGCTCACCGTGGGCGGTAACAACTTGAGCACCGCGGTCTCGGGTATAATCCAGGACGGCGGTATCAACGGGGGAACCGGCGGATCACTCACGAAAGTCGGCACCGGTACGCTGACGCTGACGGGAGCGAATACGTACACCGGTACGACGACGGTGAATGGTGGAAGCTTGATCGTGGATGGAACCGTTGAGAGCGCGCAGACGCTGGTCAATGCGAGCGGGTTGCTCGGTGGACGCGGGTTTCTTGGCGGGAATCTCCTGAACAGCGGAATCGTGAGTCCAGGCGATTCTCCTGGGACACTGCATGTTTCTGGCAACTACAACCAGAGCCCAACTGGCACGTTGCGTATTGAAGTGGCTGGCACCACACAGGGCCAGTTCGACTTACTGGCAATCGGAGGTCATGCCAGTCTCGGCGGCACACTGCAGCTTATCCCTCTGAACGGCTTCCAGCTCCATGTCGGGGATAAGGTCACATTCCTTACTGCGAACGGCGGGGTAAGCGGGAACTTCAGCGCGATCCAAAATGTCGAAGGGACGCAGCCCTCATTCGTGTTGGCTGCCTGTAACCCGAACTCCGCAGCGGTGGCGCAAGCGCTGGACAATGCGGTTGGCGATCCGCGCGCGACCGGGCTGATCAGCTTCCTTAACAACGAACCGTTTAACCAACTCTGCTCCGACTTTACTCTCATCGCACCTGAACAGCTGGCATCGGTCTACAGCATCGCCGTCTCCCTCGCGAATGTGCAGACGGCTAACCTGGAGCGGCGGATGGATGACATTCGCGCGGGCAGTACCGGCTTTAGCTCGGCCGGCTTCACAATGAACGGCATTACGCCGAGTTTCAGCGGTGGTCTTGGTGGTCCGACCGGGGCCGAAGGCAAGGCCGGCCCGTCCGTGCTAGCACCGATACCAGAGAACCGTTGGGGTGTTTTCGCGACCGGCCTCGGCGAATTCACTCATGTTGACAGCACCGACGTTGCGCGCGGCTTCGACCTCCAGACCGGAGGGTTCACCCTCGGTGTCGACTATCGCGTTTGTCCGAACTTCGCGATAGGGTTAATCGCCGGTTACGCCCACACCAATGCCGATCTCGCCAACAACGGCAACCTCGATGTCAACAGTGGAAAGTTCGGTATCTACGCGACGGCGTTCAGCAGTGGATTTTACCTGGACAGCGCGCTGACCGGAGGAATAAGTGAATACGACTCGCACCGGACTGCGCTGCTCGGGACCGCCAGCGGAAGCACCGATGGGGGTGATCTCAACGTTCTTGTCAACGGCGGCTACGATTGGAGAAAAGGCGGCCTGAGCATTGGTCCGACGGCGAGTTTCCAATATACCTACGTCAGCTTCGACGGCTTTACCGAAAGCGGATCGCTCGCGCCCCTAAAGTTCAACGATCAGCACGTGGACTCCATTCGCACCGCATTCGGGGGGAAAGCCTCCTACGATTGGAAAGTGGGCCATGTCCTGGTGAGACCGGAACTCCGCGCTGCTTGGCAGCACGAATACGGCAACAGCGCCTATTCGATTGTTGCCAGCTTCGCCAATGGTGCAGGCAGCAGCTTTACTGTCAGTAGCCCGAGAATCGGCCGCGACAGTCTGCTTCTCGGCGCTGGCGTTTCTGTTCTCTGGAACGACCGCATTTCCACCTACATCTACTACGATGGCGAACTCGGCCGCACTAACTACGACTCCCACAACGTATCTGCGGGCGTCCGAGTAACATTCTAAGCGTAGAAAGAAACCGGCAGTATTCACGATAAGGCTCTGGTGACTCCAGACCATGGAGGCGATTGCGAACGGTCTTTGTGGGCGGAGTGTTCACCTGAAGTTTAACTGGAAAGTCCAAAGTCGCCGCCGATCTCTGCCCCGCGCCAGCGACAAAGAGGTCACACATTGTCTATACAGATATTGCTATGTCGCGAAGGAATTTGATATGGAGAATATTTGTGCAATTCTCCGCGTGGCTTTCGGTGGATTTTCAGTCGGTCAAGCGCTGCCTATGTGTCTTGAGCCTGATTTTGATTGAGTCGTCGATTTTGTATGGACAGCAGGATACTTGGTTAGGTCCGAACAATGGAAGTTGGTTCACACCTACCGATTGGAGCTTGGGGGCGCCACCGACGAATACGGAGACCGCTGTCGTCACGAACGGTACTACTTCGCAAATCGCAGCGACAGGTGCGGTAGCGACTACTTTGACTATTGGAACACTCGGTAGCACGGTTCAGCTACGGTCTGGAGGTAGCCTGAGCGTCAATAACGTGGTAATTGATCCAGGAGGAACGCTTCGGTTTAGCGGCGGAGTCAACAGCGGTGGAACCGTCTCTGCACTCGGTATTCAAAACAATGGCAATATACTGTTCGATGGCAACTTAGACCATGTCATGAATATCCCAGTCACCGGCTCGGGTAATTACACAATGGCCGGGACCGGGACCTTATCCGTCCAAGCGAAGATGGGCGATGTTCCTAATGTAATAGTCAACTCAGGTGTGCTGAGAATCAATTTCAACGGCGCAATCACGAATGGCAGTATTTCGGTGAACGGAGGTACTGCGCAAATCGCGGCAGCCGGGGAAGTCGTAAGCACTCTTACCATTGGAACCACAGTTGCCGGTAGCACGTTACAGATGCTGCCTGGCGGCGACCTCACCGTCAATAGTCCCGTGACGATCGGAACAGGAGGAACGCTTCGTTTCAGCGGCGGGGGCAACAGCGGTGGGACTCTTTTTGCAAATGCGATTCACAATAACGGGAATATTCTATTTGATGGTTCATTGGACCACGCTCTCAATGCTGTTGTCACCGGGTCGGGCGACTTAATCATGGCAGGTACCGGCATTTTAGCGCTTAATGCGAATAATACGTACAGCGGTGCGACAATTGCCAGTGCTGGAATCGTCAAAGCAGGCTCTACGACCGGTCTCAGCGCGAATTCGGCCTTCACGGTGAATTCTACGCTGGACCTAAATGGGTTCGACAGTACCATTGGTTCGCTGTCCGGAACCGGAATCGTATTGAACAATGGCGCAACAGCCGCGACGTTAACTGCCGGCCACGATAACAGCAATTCAACCTTTGGTGGCGTGCTCGAAAACGGAACGAGCGTCCTTCAGCTGACAAAGTCCGGAACGGGTGCGCTGACACTGACGGGCGCTAACACTTACACCGGCACAACAACAATCAATGGTGGAAGCTTGATCGTAGACGGCTCGATTGCGAGCATGCAGACTCTGGTTAATGCGAATGGCTTTCTCGGCGGACACGGTACTATTGGCGGGAACGTCGTGAACAGTGGAACCGTCGGCCAATTCAATTCTCCTGGAACGCTGAGCATCACTGGTAATTATACCCAAAATGCGGGCGGCACTCTGCAAATTCAGATTGCAGGTCTGGGCGCGAGCCAGCATGATCTGCTGGCAGTAAATGGACATGCGAACCTTGGTGGGAGCCTCCAACTTGTTCGCCGTGGAGGATTCAATCTCAGTCCTGGCGATCAGGTTGTCTTTCTTACCGCAAATAATGGGGTGAGTGGGAATTTCAGCAACGTCCAGAATGGTTTTGTGGCGACCGGTACAGTCGTGCAAGGGGCAGTCATTGCTCTGGCCAATGGCGTTGTGCTCGAAGGAAAGCAGGGGTCTTTTGCAACGACACCGGGAATCGCAACGACACCGAATAATTTGGCAGTAGCCCAGGCGCTCGACAGCGCGGCGGGTGATCCGCGGGAGGCCGCCCTGTTCGCGTTCCTCAATAGCCAGCCTTTGGCCAACCTCCCCCATGATCTTAGCCTGATCGCCCCTACCCAAATCAGTTCGATCAACGCTACCACCGTCTCAGTTGGCAAAGTGCAGGTCTCGAATGTCGGACAGCGACTGGCCAACGTACGCGGGGGCAGTACCGGCTTCAGTTCGTCTGGCTTTGGGATCAGTGGCGCCGCGTCGGATTTCGGGGACGGGTTTGCGGGAGTAAGCGGGCCGGAGGGTAAAAGCGGCCCATCGGTCTTGGCCCCCGTTCCGGAAAACCGCTGGGGAGTATTTCTGACCGGTCTAGGCGAGTTCACCAATGTTGATAGTACCTCCAACGCACCCGGCTATGACGTGGACACCGGAGGCTTTACCCTTGGCGTTGACTATCGCGTGACTCCAAACTTCGCGATTGGCTTGTTCGGCGGCTATGCCCACACCAACGTCAATCTCGTCGGCGGCGGCAACATCGATACCAATGGTGGAAAAATCGGACTTTACACGACGGTCTTTGGTAATGGATTTTACTTGGACGCCGCCGTGAGTGCGGGTCCGAGTGGATATAACACGCGCCGGACAGCGCTCCAGGGTACTGCCAGCGGGAGCACTGACGGTTCCGATGTCAATGTTCTGGTCGCCGGAGGCTACGATTGGCAAATGGGCAACCTGAGCATCGGGCCTACTGCAAGCTTCCAATTTAGTTATGTCGGCCTTGAAGCCTTTACGGAAACTGGATCGCTAGCTCCCCTGAAATTCCCAGACCAAAACACCGAATCTGAGCGCACGGCTTTTGGGGCAAAAGCCTCCTATCAATGGAAAGTAGGTCACATTACTGTAATACCCCAAGTCAGTGCAGCCTGGCAGCACGAATACGGATCGGTTGCGTACTCGGTTGTTGCAAGCTTCGCCAGTGGTGCAGGTAACAGCTTTACGGTTAGCGGCCCGGAGATTGGCCGCGACAGTCTGTTAATCGGCGCTGGCGTCTCGGTTCTATGGACCGATCGCATTTCCACCTACGTCTATTACGATGGCGAATTCGGCCGCACCAACTACCAATCCAACAACATATCCGGGGGCATTCGAGTAACGTTCTAGTGTCTTGGTTCCTGAGGCGCGAAGCGCAGCAGGTAGCGCGGTCCGTCCCGAACCGCCGGGCTTCACGCCGGGCCAAGTTCTTCTGCGCCTTCGGCATTTTCGGATTGTTCTTCCTCCCACCGAACGGCACCATGCTAGTAGCCGCCGATAGCGTGACGCTTGGTTCGAAGCCGCTCGACATCCACGTACAAACTAGCGGATTTGGAAGGGCGAGTCCCGCTGATGTCACGGCCGTCCTGCAGTCTGCGGCCTTTCAAATTTGGAGGTATTGCCCAAATACCCAACTGGATGGCATCGACGTCTACTACCGCGCCGATCATCCGCAAACCGATTTCAAACGAACGTCGAGTGGCCGCATCGGGGTCGGACTAGCAGCTCGCGATACGCATTGGGCGCAATATGGCTTTGAGTTTGCGCACGAGTTCTGTCACGCGCTGGCCAACTACAGCAATAATCCGCAGCGGATGGTGCGTTATCCACGCCACGCCAACCTGTGGTTGGAAGAAAGTCTTTGCGAAACGGCTTCTTTGTTCGCTTTACGAGCCATGAGCCGCGGATGGCGGACCGCGCCTCCTTATCCAGCCTGGCGGAGTTACGCTCCGTGGCTCAACGACTATGTCGAGCAGCGACTCGCGCTACCGCAACATCATCTGCCGGCCGGAACGCCTTTCTTGGTTTGGTCCCGCGAGAATCAGCCGGCCTTGCGCCAGAACTCCGACCTGCGCGACCGGAACACGATCGTCGCGACCCAATTCCTGCCCATTTTTGAAGCGGAACCGCGCGGTTGGGAAGCAGTGGCGTTCCTTAATCGCGGTTCCTCTAATGCGGAGGAATCGTTGGCGCAGCATCTTGCCGAGTGGCGCTCCCAGTGCCCCAAGGAGCTTCGTCCATTCGTTACCCGACTCGCGGCAGTTTTCGCAGTCAAGTTGTAACATCAATGCGAACTTCACAAACTGGAAAAAACCCTACATCCTACGGTTGTTATTGATGACTGATCCGATGCGACGAAAAACGCGACGGCCCTCTAAAAAAGGCAATTTTCAACGGATGGCTTAGCAACCTACAAAACGTTATGCTTAAGGTGGATGACCTGTTGGCTCCGCTCTCTCCGGAAAACCCTTGCGGTGCCGATCTTTCTTACGATCCTGCGCTGCAAGAGCTAGAAACTCTCATACAGGGTAAACCAGAAACCCAGTTCTCCGAAGCCGAGGAACCAAACTGGAAACAGGTGCGTGAACAAAGTCTGGCGCTTTTTGACCGTACGAAGGACCTGCGCGTCGCCATTCATTTGGTAGTCACTGAACTGCAAGAAGAAGGATTTCCCGGATTCGCCTCCGGACTCCAGCTGATTCGCCGCTTGCTTGAGCAATACTGGGATACACTTCATCCGAAGCTAGATCCCGAATCTGGCAACGATCCGCTGGAGAGGATGAACCTGCTCTCCTCCCTTTCGACCCCCGAAGGAACTTTTGGTGATCCGCTGCAAATTTTGCGTCGAGCCAGACGAGCGCCTCTATGTCATTCGCAGCGCCTGGGGGGCTTCTCTCTTTCTCAGATCCAAGCAGCCACCACCAGGCCGGCGACCCCACCGGAAGGAGAGCAGCCTCCGATCGCCAAAGGCCCGGATTTCACCTTGATTGATGCTGCTTTCCGAGATTCTGCTCCCGCCTTTCTAATCCAGATTGATCAATCCCTTACCAGTGCCATCGCCGAATTGAATGGGATAAGCGTGTTTCTCGACCGTACAGTCGGAGTTACCAAGAGTGTCAGTTTTGATGGCTTGAATTCCGTACTTCTCGAGGCTCGAAAACAAGTTAGCCGCTATCTAACCGGTCCGGCAGGAGGGCTGGAGGAGCCGGGATCCGAGAACGCAACCGGTGTCACGGCAGAAAAACCTGGTGTTCCCGGTTCAATTCAAACCAGAACCGAGGTTTTGCAGTCGCTGGACGCAATTTGTGCCTATTATGAGAAAACCGAACCCTCAAGCCCAGTCCTTCCGCTGTTGCGGCGGGCTCAACAGTTAGTCGGAAAGAATTTTGCCGAAATTTTCCAAGAATTGGCTCCGGATAGCGTAGCGCAAGTCAAGTTGAGTTGAAGCTTATTAAGCAAGGCGGCGGCTCTTTCGCTCATTTTATTCTTGCCTTTGCCGAGCGTGCCGAGACAGAATAGATAGTTTTCCCGAAAACCATAGTTTTACCGCAAATCGATCCGTCCCAAACGTCTTACGGCTATGGCATCTAGTAGCAGTCAAAAATTCATCGGCCGAAACCGTCCGCCTCGCGTTCAGATCGAATATGATGTTGAGGTTTATGGTTCGGAGAAAAAGATTCAACTGCCCTTCATCGTCGGGGTAATGGCAGATCTGTCCGGCAAACCTTCAGAACCGCTTCCTTCTGTCGATGAACGAAAGTATCTCGAGGTAGATATCGATAATTTCGACGAGCGGATGAAAGCTATCAAACCACGCGCGGCCTTCCATGTGCCTAACACCCTTACCGGCGAGGGGCAACTGGCGGTCGATCTGACGTTCGAGAAAATGGACGATTTCTCTCCTGCCCAGGTTGCCAAGAACGTGGAACCGCTCAACAAACTGCTTACGGCCCGTCAGCAACTGGCAAACCTTATTGCCTACATGGATGGGAAATCTGGAGCCGAGGACGTGCTGCACAAACTTTTGGCCGATCCCGCTCTTCTCCAGGCGGTTGCTAACACGCCGAAGCCGATAGATTCGGGCGAAACGACTTCGGGTTCGACCGCCTCCGCGTAACGGATTCGTTGTCTATATTCTAAACCTTTAACTTCTCATCTTTATGGCCGAAAAAGATCCCGCCGCCGCTGCGGCTCCTGCCGCCGCAGTGCCGGAGGCCCAGGCTGCCGAACTGAACGAGTTTGAGGCGCTCCTTAATAAAGAGTTCCGACCAAAAACCTCCCAGGCGCAGGAGGCGATTCAAAGTGCAGTTCGTACCCTGGCCGAGCAAGCGCTCCACGGTGCTCAACTGATCTCTGCGGACGTTCTCCGCACCGTAGAGGCTATGATCGCTGAAATCGATCGTAAACTCTCGGAGCAGATCAATCTCATCATGCATCACGAGGATTTTAAAACCCTCGAAGGCGCCTGGCGCGGCCTGAATCATCTCGTCACTAATACCGAAACGGACGAAATGCTTAAAATCAGGTTTTTGAACATTTCGAAGAAGGAAATTGGTCGAACGCTCCGTTCCTATAAGGGAGTGGCTTGGGATCAAAGCCCGCTTTTCAAAAAGATCTATGAAGAAGAGTTCGGTACACCGGGCGGTCAGCCTTATGGCGTCCTGATTGGAGACTACAGCTTCGACCATTCTCCCCCCGATGTCGAAATTCTCAATGGAATGGGCCAGATTGCGGCGGCCGCCCACGCCCCGTTCATCGCCGGTGCCTCGCCAACCTTAATGAATATGGAAACGTGGCAGGAACTGAGCAATCCACGCGATTTAACGAAGATCTTTGGTACCCCCGAGTATGTTCCTTGGCGTTCGCTGCGCACATCAGAGAATTCTCGTTACCTGGGCCTCGCGATGCCCCGTTTTCTTGCGCGGCTTCCCTACGATCCAAAGAAGAACCCGATCGAGGACTTTGCCTTTGAAGAGGAGGTCTCCAGTGGGGATCATTCCAAATATGTATGGGCCAATTCGGCGTATGCCATGGCCACTAACATCACCCGAGCTTTCAAACTCCACGGCTGGTGCTCGCGGATTCGCGGCGCGGAAAGCGGCGGCATGATTGAGGGTCTCCCGTGCCACACCTTTCCAACGGATGACGGGGGTATCGACATGAAATGTCCGACGGAAATCGCGATCACTGACCGGCGCGAAGCCGAACTGGCCAAGGCCGGTCTTATGCCATTGTCTCATTGGAAGAACACCGACTATTCCGTCTTTGTGGGCGCACAGTCGGTGCAAAAACCGACTGAGTACGAAGATCCGGACGCAACGGCGAACGCCAACCTGGCTGCTCGGCTTCCGTACCTGTTTGCCGTGTGCCGGTTTGCTCATTACCTTAAATGCATTGTTCGCGATAAAATCGGCTCCTTTAAAGAGAGAGTCGATATGGAACGCTGGCTCAATGAATGGATCACCCGTTACGTGACGGCTGATCCGACCGCTAGCGAGAAGACAAAGTCAGAGTTCCCGCTGGCTGCCGCCGAAGTGACCGTCGAGGAGGTGGAAGGAAATCCGGGGTACTATACCTCAAAATTTTTCCTTCGGCCGCATTTCCAATTGGAAGGTCTCACTGTGTCGTTGCGATTGGTCACGAAACTCCCATCGGTAAAGGGAGCTACCTAGTTGGGATCGGTCACACTTTAATCTTGTGGACAGGGTTGAAACCGGATGGAAGTTTCTGTTTCGGATCGAGCTACCTCCGATAGAGATGCGACGATCCGAGGAGCCGGCTCCGATCGCTCAATTCGCAGAGCGCGCCCTAGAATTTAGCGGGAAAATCGCCGGGCACTATAATTCTATTTAGCTTTTTATTGACCGGCCAATCCTCGGCTCCAAAACCCCTCGATTGAGCCGGCCGCAGTAACAAACAGGGAATTGGCTGGTGACACCCAACCATTGCCCACTAACAACAACATATTAACAACACGTTTCTAGGTTATGGCAGTCGATTATTTTCTAAAATTAGAAGGCATCCAAGGAGAATCCAAGGATAGCAAACATCAAGATGAGATCGAAATAGGTTCTTTCTCGTTCGGCGCAACCCAAAGCGGTAGCTTTAGCGCAATGGGTGGCGGCGGTAGTGGCAAAGTCAGCATGCAGGATTTTCATTTCACCATACCAACCCAAAAGGCCAGCCCGAAGCTACTGCTGGCTTGCGCCACCGGTAATCATATTCCCAAGGCGATCCTCACCTGTCGGAAAGCTGGAAAAGAGCAACAAGAATTTCTGAAATATACCTTTACAGATCTTCTGGTCTCATCGTTCCAGACCGGTGGTAGTAGCGAGACTCCGATGGACCAAGTCTCGCTTAACTTCGCCAAGATTGAGGTCGAGTACAAGGAACAGAAACCCGATGGAACCCTCGCCGGCTCGATCAAGGCGGGTTATGACCTTAAGCAAATGAAGGAAGTGTAAACCGCTCGTCGTTCGAGGCTGGTTTGATAACCAGCCTCGAACCGCAAAACGTTAACCAGAAGAAATTGCTGATTGGTCTCGAATCACGGTCTTTGGTGTCCGGGGTTTGAGCATTCTCATGGCTCTCCACGGTTTTCGACACGTTGTTAGCTGGGCCGAATTCAAGACCGTTCAGTCCGCACCCGACGGTTCGGACGAAGACGCATTTACGCGCGCCGTTTTTAATACCCCATTCTCTTCGATCCAACGTGCTGACGGAAAGTGGGTAATTACCCAGACGCGATTAAACGTCACTATCAGAATGGATACCCGGAATTCGTGGGTCGTGCGTGGCCACCAATCAGCTGAGCTACTCGCTCATGAGCAGGGGCACTATAACATCACCGCTCTTGGCGCCCGCGATTGCCACACTGACATTCTGGCGATTGTAGATGATTCAGCCGACGATGTGCAAAGTCAGGTCAATTCAATCGTGAGTACGGCTCAATCGCTGATTGCTTCGGTAAATGATATGTACGACGAGGACCCAAACTGCGGAACGGATCACGGTTCCGATTCCAGCGCGCAAGCGCAGTGGAACCTCAGGATCAGAAACGCGATAAACTCGCCGACAGCCAGGCTGGCTGACCTTAACGTTTGCTCGGGAACTTCTCCGTGAGCAAATTACCTCAAATCGAAAAGGTTCAACCTTGTTTGCTCGATCGTTTGGTGGATGAGTATCCGGAAACCCGAACGGAAACGACTGGCCGCGGGATCTCGCTTTTACGTTATCGTCAAGGGGTGCTGAGAGATATCGAATGGCTGCTTAACGCGAAGAGCAGGTTAGCGCATGAGGGATTGGCTGACTTTCCGGAAACTGAAGCTTCCGTACTGAACTTTGGTATGCCGGATCCGGCTGGTAAGAGTACTGATAGCATGACGATCACTCAGATCGAGAAAAATGTCGCTGCGGCACTACTCCGCTTTGAACCGCGAATTATCGCAGATAGTCTGATCGTCAAGGTGATTGAGACTTCTTCTCGCACGGCAACATCTTCGCCTAACGTTCTTGCCTTTTCGATTACCGGCGAACTCTGGGCGTCTCCGATGAATGAAGAGTTGCACCTGAAGACCGAAATTGACCTGGAGACGGGTAAGTGCCGGCTTTAACGTAACGGTTACGAGAATATGGACCGGCGATTGCTAGCTCACTATAATAGGGAGTTAGCGCATTTGCGCGAAACCGCGGCCGAGTTTGCTCGCGAGTTCCCCAAGATCGCCGGTCGCCTCGCCCTTGATCGAGAGGCAAAAGAAGTCTGCCCAGATCCTTTTGTTGAGCGGTTGCTCGAAGGGTTTGCGTTCCTGGCCGCGCGTGTGCAGGTGAAACTCGACGCCGAGTTTCCGGAATTTACCCATGGGCTGCTCGAAACCATCTATCCGCATTACCTTTGTCCAACTCCTTCGATGGCTGTCGTGCAGTTCGAGCCGATCCTTCACGACACCAGTCTGCCCGCAGGCTTTCCTATACCTCGAGGAACAGCTTTACGATCGCCGCTGGCCCGGGGACAACGGACGGCATGTGAATATCGGACGGCGCACCCAGTTACACTCTGGCCACTCCAAATTGCCGAAGTGAGCTATCATACGAGAGAACTAATTCAATTTAGTCTTCCGCCAGGGCTTGGCACACGAGCTGTCCTCCGGATTAGCCTTAAAGCTATGCCTGGAGTCGATTTTTCGAAGCTCCCACTCGATTCCCTTCCGCTTTTTCTTCGCGGCGCCGACGATCTGCCGGACGCGCTCTACGAGCAAATCTTTCGGAGTGGGATTGGGGTTATCGCCGTCAAACCGAAAGCGATTCCCGCTCCGGAGCAATTCTCACCAGCAAAGCTCTCTATTCATTCTGTCGCGTTTCGAGGCGAGAACGCGCTCCTTCCAGAGACCTCCCGGAGCTTTTCCGGTTATCGGTTGTTGCGTGAGTATTTCACATTTCGCCAGCGATTCCTTTTCTTCGAGCTGGCTTCTCTGCAGTCGCTCCTGCAGCGTTGTCCTGGTAGCGAACTTGATCTTCTCGTGTTGCTCAGAGATCAGGATTTACGGCTCGAAAATCGAATCGATGCAAATTCGATCGCACTTTTCTGCTCGCCCGCTATCAATCTCTTCGAACGCCGTCTCGACCGGATCCCCCTCGATCATCGGCACCACGAATATCAAGTCATTCCCGATAAAACGCGACCGTTCGACTTCGAAGTATTCGAAATCCGGTCGGTGACCGGATACGGAGCGCAGACCGGTGAAGAGCAGCCTTTCCTGTCCTTTTATCTCACCCGCGAACGACTTTCCGAGAAAAGTTCATCGGAGCAGTTACGTGGTTTCTATACGACCCGCCGGGCAGAACGGCATCTGACGGCAAAGGAACGCCAGTTCGGTCGTACCCATTCTTACATCGGCTCCGATGTATTCCTTTCGCTGGTTGATCCCGCCGCGGCGCCTTACCAATCAGAGCTCCAGCAGCTCGGGGTAACCGCCCTGTGCACCAACCGCCACTTACCGTTGGATTTTCTGGCGGACCAGGGGCGCTCCGATTTCACCGTCGAGATCAACGCGCCAGTCGGCGCGATTCGGTGTGTGACCGGCCCGACAGCTCCCCGACCGGCACTAGCCCAAGGCGCTGAGGCCTGGCGTTTAATCAGTCATCTTTCTCTGAATTATCTTTCTCTGAAGGACTCCGAGAACGGCGAGGGCGCTAACGCTCTGAGGGAAATGCTCGGTCTTTACATCGACAGCTCCGACCGCCCCGCGCAAAAGCTGGTCGAAGGGGTGATTTCGACAACCGTTGAACCGATCATTCGGCGACTGGAGACTCCGGGACCCATCACCTTCGTTCGCGGAATGGAGATCACCGCTGAGCTAGACGAGCTTTCGTTCGAAGGCGTGGGCGTATTCATTTTTGGCGCCGTTTTATCCGAGTTTTTCCGCCGATATGTCTCCATCAACTCGTTCACCGAGACCGTGATTAAAACGCGACAACGCAAAGAGATCATGCGCTGGGCGGCGCATCCCGGCCAACGCGGGGTCGTTTAAGCAATGAGAGCTTCAATTGAAGATGCTTTGGCCTCCGCCCCGTTTGAATTCGACTTTTTTCATGCGGTCAGGATGCTGGAGTGTGCGCATCAAGAAATGCCCCGGGTGGGCCGCTCGGTCAGCCCGCGCCAGGATCCAGCTCGTTTCGGACAAAATCCTTCGCTCGTCTTCGCGCCGGCTTCGGTCGAGAGCTTCTCACCGGCAGATGATGATCTCCCGGCGCGCCTCCAGGTCTACTTTCTTGGCCTGTTTGGGCCCAATGGTCCACTGCCGTTCCATCTCACAGAATTTGCTCACGAACGACTCCATGCCAACCGGGACCCCTCACTCGCGCGCTTTCTGGATGTGTTTCATCATCGCATGCTCAGCCTCTTTTATCGGGCGTGGGCGGATTCTCGTAAAGCGGTAGACTTTGATCGACCCACGGAGTCACGACATTCGCGCTACTTTGGAGGTTTTTTCGGACTCGGTTTACCATCCATGCGCGATCGGGACGCCGTTCCAGACTGGGCGAAACTCTTTTTCAGTGGCCGGCTAGCTGCACCGAATCGTAACCCGGAAGGCTTAGAAGCGATTCTGGCCGAGGATCTCGGCGTTCCGGTGAAACTGACCACCTTCATCGGGCAGTGGATGGACCTACCTCCCCGCTCTCTCTGTTCGCTCGGCTCAAGTCCGGAGAACGGGTTGCTCGGCCAGACCACCGTGGTCGGGAGCCGACTCTGGATTGGTCACTTTAAGTTCCGGCTCCGAATTGGTCCGTTGGGTTTTGCTGAGTTCAGCCGCCTGCTTCCCAATGGTAGACTCTTTCAACGACTCAAAGACTGGGTGCTTAACTATGTCGGCCGAGAATTTGTGTGGGACGCGAACCTGATTTTGAAAGCGGCTGAGGTTCCCGAGATTAAGCTCGGTGGGTTGGATGGCGGCGGACTACTCGGCTGGACTACCTGGCTGAAAAGCCGTCCGTTTCGAGGAGATGCCGATGACCTCGTTCTGATTGGCGATAACTAACCTCAATTCCACTTAACTTATGGCCGATATCCGCCGCACCGCCCTGTTCAGCAAGCTGAACCCGCTTGCCTATAAATCAGTTGAGGGGGCCACACTTTTCTGCAAGATGCGCGGCAATCCCTACGTCGAATTGGTGCATTGGGTCCATCAAATCTTGCAGGTACCCGATAACGACTTCCACCGAATTATTCGTCATTTTGAACTTGATCCCGCTCGAGTCGCCTCTGAGCTGACCGGCGCACTTGATAAACTTCCTCGCGGTGCAACGGCGATCTCCGATTTCTCTCCTCATCTGGAAGAATCCATTGAACGCGGTTGGCTCTATGCTTCGCTGCTCTTCAACGCAAAGCGGGTACGTACCGGGCACCTGCTGATCGGCATATTAAAGACTGGAACTCTCCGCAACGTCTTTCTCGGGATGTGTCGCGAGTTCTCCAAGATCAAGGTCGACGCATTAACTGATCAATTTGCCGATATAATATCAGGTTCTCCGGAAGACGCAGAAACTCCTGTTGATACCGATTTAGGTCAGTATGAAACGGGGCAATCACCAGCTCCAGCAGTCATGGGCAAGCAGGAAGCGCTTAGCCGGTTCTCGGTGGATCTGACCGAGCGCGCACGTAAGGGCGAAATCGATCCGGTTCTCGGCCGAGACGAAGAAATCCGGCAGGTCATCGATATTCTCATGCGGCGTCGACAGAATAATCCGTTGCTGGCCGGTGAAGCCGGGGTGGGAAAGACCGCGGTGGTAGAGGGTTTCGCGGTGAGGATCGTCAAAGGCGACGTTCCGCCTGCGCTTCGCGACGTGTCACTGCGCTCCCTGGATCTTGGCCTGCTGCAGGCCGGTGCGAGCGTGAAAGGAGAGTTCGAGAATCGGTTGCGCCAAGTCATCGAAGAAGTGCAAGCTTCGCCCAAACCGATCATTTTGTTTATCGACGAAGCGCATATGCTGATTGGTGCGGGTGGCGCCGCTGGTCAGGGCGATGCAGCAAATCTCCTAAAGCCTGCGCTTGCGCGCGGAACATTGCGGACCATCGCGGCTACGACCTGGGCGGAATACAAGAAGTATATCGAGAAGGACCCGGCATTGACCCGCCGGTTTCAGGCGATCAAAGTCGAAGAACCGACTGAAGATACTGCGGTCCGAATGATTCGTGGCCTAGCGGGCATTCTGGAAAAACATCATGGTGTTTTGATCCTCGACGAAGCGCTGGAAGCAGCTGCGCGGTTGTCTCATCGTTACATTCCGGCGCGACAGCTGCCCGATAAGGCAGTGAGTCTCATCGACACGGCTTGTGCGCGTGTCGCTGTCAGCCAACATGCGACACCCGCCCGATTGGAAGATACTCAACGCCAAATCGACATGCTTGCGACTGAAGTCGCGATTCTCGATCGCGAGGCCGCGCTTGGACGAGAAGATCAGGAGAGAAGAGAGAACCTTCAGAAGGCGCTCGATGAGCAGAATACGTTGAAGGCTGAGCTGGAAGCTCGTTACCAAAAAGAACTGGTCATCGTGGAAAAGATTCGGTCCCTCCGCGACCAATTGAGCGGGCCGAAGGCGAGCGAAGGAGATGCGTCTGGTACAGCGCCCGATCGAAAAGATCTTTTGGATGGTCTCCGCAAGGCCGAAGGCGAGCTCGCTGCGCTGCAGGGAGAGGATCCACTGATCTTGCCACACGTTGATGCGCAGGCTGTTGCCAGCGTTGTCTCTGATTGGACCGGCATCCCAGTAGGCCGCATGGTCAAAAACGAGATCCAGGCGGTTCTCAACTTATCCGCAGCATTAGAGAAACGAGTGATCGGACAGAACCATGCGCTGGACGCAATCGCTCGCAGGGTACAGACCGCCAGAGCCGGACTTGATAACCCTAGCAAACCGATCGGTGTCTTCCTTTTGGCCGGCCCCAGCGGCGTTGGAAAAACGGAGACCGCGCTCGCGCTCGCCGAAAATTTTTACGGCGGTGAAACCAATCTCATCACGATAAACATGAGCGAGTTCCAGGAGGCACACACCGTTTCCACACTCAAAGGCTCGCCTCCCGGCTATGTCGGTTATGGCGAAGGCGGTGTCCTCACCGAAGCAGTACGGCGCCGACCTTACAGCGTCGTCCTTCTCGATGAAGTAGAGAAAGCCCATCCCGATGTGCACGAGATTTTCTTCCAAGTCTTCGATAAAGGAATGATGGAGGACGGCGAGGGCCGCCGGATCGATTTCAAGAACACGATTATCCTGCTCACCAGTAACGTCGGCAGCGATCTGATCACGCGCCTCTACACCGAGAGTGAGGAGAAACCGGACCCTGAAGATGTCACGGCTGCGTTGCGCCCGAGTCTGCTCAAGGTGTTCCCGGCTGCATTGTTAGGCCGTCTCATGGTGATTCCTTACTACCCGCTGGATGACGATATTCTTAAGTCGATCATTCAACTGCAGCTGTCACGGATTGAGAAACGGATTCGCCAAACCCACAACACCGAGTTCACCTATACCCCGGCGGTGGTCGAATTAATTGCGGCACGCTGTACCGAAGTGGAGAGCGGCGGCCGTATGATCGACGCGATCCTGACTCAGACGCTCCTGCCCGATATCAGCCGCGAGTTCCTGAACCGCCTCATGGTCGGGACGCCGGTTCGCAAGGTCCATGTACTGGCGGGCAGCGATGGATCTTTCCTTTATCAGTTCGATGGCGAAAAGACCGCGATTCGTTCCGATCAACCTGCTAACCCTCCACCGGCTGAAAATGCGGAAGCGGTAACCGATCAAACCTGACGCACTATGCCTTTCGACCAAAAAAACCGCATTGCATCTGTTAAGACTCCGTTCGGTCCGGACGAAGTCGGTCTGCTGAGCTTGGAAGGAACAGAAACACTTGGTCGTCTTCCTAGTTTTGAGTTACAACTGATCAGCGAAACGAAATCGCTGAATCCTAAACAAATTCTCGGTCAAACGGTAGGCGTCACCTTAAACCTGGGAAATGGCAAGCAACGCCATTTTCACGGTCACGCGATTCAGTTCGGGCGAGCTACCGTCCGCGATCGTTACTTCGTTTATCAGGTTACCGTTGTGCCGTGGCTGTGGTTTCTCACTCGAGCAACAAATTGTCGAATTTTTCAGAACAAAAGTGTGGTCGACATCGTCCAGAAGGTCTGCAAGGACCATGGGTTCGACCAGATCGAGTTACGGCTGAAAGGAAATTATACCTCATGGGAATACTGCGTTCAATATCGCGAAACCGACTTCAACTTTGTGAGTCGGTTATTGGAACAAGAAGGGATCTATTACTTCTTCAAATACGAAGAAGACAAACATACGTTAATCCTGGCCGACTCGCCGTCGTCTCATCAGCCGTTTCCGGGATACGAACAAGTCAAACTACGGCCGATTAGCCGTGTGGCTGCTGCCGAAGAACGGGAGCGGATCCGCGATTTTGCGTCCGAAATGAAGCATGTCTCCGGAATGTTTACCCACACGGACTACGACTTTGAAAAACCTCGATCTGATTTAAAGACTCAATCGCAAATGCCGGGGCAGTACGCGAAATCTAGCTTCGAGGTGTACGACTATCCTGGGGAATACGTAAAACATGACGACGGCGACACCTGGGCTCGAACGCGGATGGAAGAGATCCATGCCGAGATTGAACAGGGGACCGGTTGGGGCGATTCTCGCGGAATTGCCCCCGGATCAATCTTTACGCTGGAAGACAGCCCGTTCTCGCAAGACAACCGGAGCTATCTGGTCACGTCTGTCCAATATGAGCTTCGTCCAACTGAGTTCGAGACCGGGAGCGAAGGCTCCGACCAAGTGTTTCAGTGTCAGTTTGTGGTGCAACCATCAGATACGCAGTTCCGTCCCGCTCGTGTTACTGAAAAGCCTAAGACGTTAGGGGTTCAGACCGCTGTCGTAGTTGGCCAGCAGGGAGACGAGATCTACACCGACAAATACGGCCGGATCAAGGTCCAGTTTCATTGGGATCGGGAAGGAAAACGTGACCAGAACAGCTCATGCTGGATGCGGGTCGCGCAGGCGTGGGCAGGCCGGCGTTGGGGAACTCAAAGCACGCTAACGATCCGAACGTTAGCGGCATCAAATCTTGTTCCACCAAAAGCGGTGGAGGCTTTAATGAGATCCGCTTCGACGATAACAAGGGCCAGGAGCAGGTGTTTCTGCACGCAGAAAAGGACATGGATATCCGGGTAAAAAACGACCAGCACACCGTGGTCCAGAAGAATTTTTCCCTGAAGACCGGATCAGGAAACTTTAAAGAGCAGATCACTGACGATGGTACTCATCACGTCGACTGTGCCCAAGAGTTTGCTTACAAAACGGTCAAAATCATCTTAACCGCTGACCTGGAGATGCACTTGAAGGCCGGCGCCAGTTTCATCAAACTCGGACCTGACGGCATCTACATCAGCGGTCCGATGGTCTACATCAACTCTGGTGGTTCGGCGGACTCCGCGCCTTCGGTGGACGATGGCCAAGCCATCGATCCCGATCCGAATAACAATTCAAAGTCAGGGTCGTCTTCTAACTAAGAACGGAGACGCATGACATTCAGTTTTTTTCTAGCGTGGTCGTGGTTTGGGCATGGTCAGTTGACGCAGATCGCGCTTGGCTATGGCATCTCCCAGTTCGTCGCATTGGGTAAGACTTTCGTTCTCCAGCGCCTGCGTCAGTTTGAAGCGATCCAATCAGCGATTGAAACTGACGCCTTGGGCAGTCCAGGCTTTCCTCCGACAGAAAATGAGGTGAACAAATTCCTGGAAGAACTGGAGCATCAACCTCCCACCAGCGTGGAAAGACAGCTCGTTCGCCTATTTAGCGCGCTTCCCAGTTGGGTGCAGGAAGAAGACATTCATCGTGGAAACATCCCGGGAATAGGCGAGAGCCTGGAAAAAGACAGCCAGGTGAGGCATTATATGCGCAGCTACCGGTCCACCACCGCGCTGGAGGCCCATCAGAAGTCCAGGCTCTACATCTGGAGCCAATCTCTATTGGGCGTGGTTCGGCATGCGCAAAGGCGTCTACCACCAAGCGAAGTGGTACGACTTCATCAACGACCCGACCCTGGATGATTTCGACGGAGGAGTTAAGCAGCTGGCGAGCGCTCTACACACGATAGAGGACTCTTATGCTCCGGGTCACACCAAACGCACGCCTGGCATCGGAACAATTACGGACATCTATTATTGGCCCGACACGAAAGATGGGGACAAGACCAAGGGTATACCGAGTCACACGGAGTTAGATAACCCTGGCAACCCCATGTCCACCGAATACTATGCCATGGCGAAGAAGGCGGCAGGAGCTTTCATCCTCTGTGTGTTGAGCAACTTGGACCAGGACCAGAGCGCGTACGTTACGGATTGTGGCAATAAACTGAATACGTGCCTGCATGCTCAATTTTAAGGTGGGCGACGCGTCGGTTCATTTTGCATTGCGTTGGAACCTTTTACAAAAAGCACCGACGAAGACGATGAGAATAGAGATGAGATGAACATCGGCGCGATGTCCACGACCGATCGCTTGGCGGAGGTGCTCAGACGGTCGAAAAAGAATTTCGGACCCAATATCGGCAATGCAATCGACTCGCTATTATCGCCGACCAATCTAGCCATCATGGCTGGCGTGCTGGTTGTGTGGGCCGGGTCTCACTTTTTTGGCGTAGGCGAGATCGTCGACGTCTTACTCCTGGTGGTCGGAGCATTCACAATTGGCTGGTCGATCACGGACGTCGCCGGCGATCTGTACGATTTCGCCAATCTAACCATGAACGCCACGTGCGAAGCTGACTTGGAGCGAGCGGCGCAGGCGTTTAGTCACGCCGTTTTAGCTGGCATAACCGTCATCATGGCGATCCTGCTGCGCAAAAGCGTGAAAGAGATCCAGGTCGCACGCGGGGCGAACGTCTTGGACGCGATGCGGCCCCGTGACCCAGGCCTCCCGCGAGTCGGCATGGACCCCGAAGCTGGACGGTTATGGAGCAGACCCGGCATCCAGAGCGACCCGTCGCTTCCTGCGGGTGAAGGTTCGACGTCGCCCTTCGGCGAGGTCCGCCTTTCTCCCGCAGGGTCGGCCACTGAACAAGCTCTAGTCCGGGCGCACGAGCTTGTGCATCGGTTTCTTACGCCTCGGTTCGGCGTTCTGCGAACGTTTCGCGTCCAACTTGGGATGTCGGCGTACCTGCGATCGGCGCTCCTCCAATATCTGGAGGAAGCGATCGCCGAGACGGTCGCTCAACTCCGGGTGAATGGTTTCAGCGGGCTGTTGGAGGGCATAAAATTTCCCGTTGCTAATGGATACGTCTCCATCAACAATCTGATGTCGGAAGGTGCAGCGATTGGAACAATCGCCGCCGAGACCCAATTCTTCTCGGTCCAGTTCATTCCCACGGCGCCCGACCCCGACGTCACAAATGTTTGCCAGTGAAGAAGCCCGATGCCGTCCTTAGCGTTCACCTGATCGAGTGTGCCCGAAGTTTGGCCAAAGAACGCGGGTGGACATGGCATGATCCCGTCGACATAACCGCAGCCGTGCATAGTGGAGAACCGGTCTGGGTGCTCCGCACCAACGTTTTAATGCGCGGCCAGAATATCCGAGTCATCCTGCGACAGTCAGACCATACGGTCCTGCACGCAGGGTATCTCCCGCGTTGAGAATGCCGCGAACTCGAAAAGAACGGCAGTACATTTCCTTCACGGTAGCGAAGCCTCCCGCACACCGACCCTAGTCTGGCTTCTAATCTTCTAACCGCCCGGGCCTTGTCTTTTTCCGAGGCGTCTCACAATCGGGATGCAGTCGTCCCAGAATCGACGCAGGAATCGCTCAAGACACCGACGCTGCCCCAGGGTCCTCCCTGGGAGGAATCATTTGGCACCGTTCATGCTTGGTAACTATCGACCGGACGATCCTCGACCCAAAAACCTCGATCGACCCGGTCGCACCAACCAACGTGGTTTCATCTAGGTTTAACGACCTAGCTAACCACAAAGTAACAACATATTCATAATACGTTTCTAGTTTATGGCAGTCGATTATTTCTTAAAATTAGATGGCATCGAGGGAGAATCAAAGGATAGCAAACATCAAAACGAGATCGAAATAGGTTCCTTCTCGTTCGGCGCAACCCAAAGCGGTAGCTTCAGCGCAATGGGTGGTGGTGGTAGTGGCAAAGTCAGTATGCAGGATTTCCATTTCACGATCCCAACCCAAAAGGCTAGCCCGAAGCTATTGCTGAACTGCGCTACCGGTAATCACATTCCGAAAGGGATCCTTACCTGTCGGAAAGCCGGAAAAGAGCAACAAGAATTTCTGAAATATACCTTCAGTGATCTGCTGGTCTCCTCGTTCCAGACCGGCGGTAGCAGCTCTTCGAAGCGTGGCCGGAAAGGTTTGTCCAAAAAATTGCCCCTCCGGCCGCGGGACTCGAACCCAAATGAATATTGACTCGCTATGAAACTCTCGGCTGATGATCAGACCAATTTTCCGAAGTTGACCTACTACCTGAGGCATGATTTCCCGCTACTCATCGGTAATTCGATTATTACGTCGAACCTCCGTAAGTTTGGTTCGCTCAACCTCTCTCAGGCTAGAAGCGCGCTGATGTGGGACACCGAACCATTGGTAGTTATCACCGATTTGGATAACGGCCAATGTGGCGTACCGGCGGCTTTCGGCTGCACTAGTGATAGCACCCAAATCGAAATTGACGATGACGTCGTCAATGAATTCGAGCAGAACGCCAACGCTAATCTCCGGCTGACCGCGTTTGGTCGTCATGTCTTTCTCACCGGGGTAACGCTTCTCCACGAGATGTGTCACTGGGGAAACTTCCTCAATGGTGTAACGGAGAGCGACGGTGATGCTGGAGAGAAGTTCGAAAATGCCGTCTACGGTGGTACAGTAGACTAGATTATCGAACTGTTGCGTAACCTAGGTTAAAGGTCTCCAACATCGGACGCGGGTCGGCTTCTCGACGGTAGCGGTCCGAGTGTACTACCAGGGCTGAAAAAGATTGACTGGGGCAACCGTTTCATTCGGAATCAAGGACCGGTCCAAAGAGCCCTTAACCTATGATCAGAGACGAGTTTACCAAGCTTGAAAAGCGAAAACTGCTAGAAATTAATGCCGAGATGGTAAAGGCCAGATGGCCGAAATGCTTTGAGGACTCGGTACCGCATTACGTCTGTGAAAGTTGTGGCTTTGTTAGCGATCAGTCGGGAGCGTTTGAGATTGACCATGTTTGGCCATGCAATCTGGGCGGAACAAGCAATCGGTGGATAAGCTCGCTGAGGCTGTATGAGCGAATCGTAGCAGGAGATGCCCGAGCTATTTATGAGCACGGCATAAATGCAGAGGTACTGTGTCGTGGGTGCAATCGAAGTAAAGGAAAGAAGCAGTTCGTCCCGCGCACGCAGAAAGCCTACGCGATCCAGCACGCGGCGTTGGATCGGAACCCGGACCATATTTACTCTGGCCCGCCAGAATTGAATGACCTCTAGCTTAGCTCGGATGGTGCGACTATTCCCGGTCAGTACGTTGGCCAACGGGCATTAACGTCATCGCAGTAGACGGACATAGACCACGTCGACGCCTGTGGCTCATCGAGATTTCGCGTGGCAGTAAGATTGGCGGTGAACATGAAAGATCCAACTGCAAATGACGGAGGCTCGTCAACAAACAGCACGATTCCTTGTGGGATATGTCCGATAGCTCTCTGCATGTCCAAGAAGACTTGTTCTATGCGGGTTATTTGCGGAAGGGGATTAGTCGTCTTACGAACGTGAAAATGCCGTTCCACTTTTTCCAGGGCAGCATTAGAGAAGTCTGAAATCGAGGGCAGCGATGAAGGGATGCCCGTTAGTAGGGGGCTCGTTTTCGCGAGTGTGAGTGCGGCCACTCGGGCCCGATGAGCTGCAAATTGCTGCGCGGGAGTGGCAGATGCGCCAGGTCCTTGTCTAAGACGCTTGATGGTCGGACCGTCCTTGTCGATGATGCCGTCTGGCAAAAACGGCAAAAGGTCGTCTTTCCATTTCTTCTGGAAGTCCAGGATGGCCCCCTTCGTCAAGCGACCGCAGATCCCGTCCGGCACGAGCGGAGGCGATGGTCCACCACGTTTCATGGTTCGACCCGGTTGACGACTATATTAAGACAAGTAAATCGGCTCGAGTAACAAGTGCCTTCTCCTCCCGCGTATGTGCGATAGGAAACCGAGACCGGTTAGGCTAAGCGCCTTCATACCAAGGGAAAACTATGGTCGAAGAGGCTGAGGGAGGTCAAGCGCTTGGTCGCGGTAAACTTCTAACCGCTCCTCTGGTTCGTAGCGTGAACCAAGTTGGTAACAAAGCATGGACTGCCGAAGTGGACATTCCGATCCGGAAGAATACTTTCGTCAAGATGGACGCGATTTTACCAGTGACTCCCGCGACGCTTCAGGACCCGTCAACTTCGACACACGACGAGTTGATCAGGCAAGCTTTGGAAGCGAGCCGATTGTCGCTTCGATGGGTCCAGTGGAGACTTGGTCTCCTCCAACAGACCATCAAGGACTCTGATCGGTTAGAAGCAAAGGCGCAGATCATTGCTCTGGCTTCTCTTGGGACCAACTTCTCCCGCGATATCGCAGTGCTATCTGACAAGCTCCGAACCAGTCGAGACCCTTTATCGTCAGGATTTCGACGGGCGTTGGAGAAGGCTTTGCAACTTATCCGGAGAAATCTCTACGAGGAAAGCTTGATAATCGATGAAGGCACCGCGGGTAGGTGTGATCCCAAACTGTGGGGGGGCGCAATGCCTTTCGCGGCGGCAGCGCCTTGGGATCCTGAGCCCCGCGTCAGCGTCTGCGCAGCATGGTTCCCGATGAACCAGAACCTGCATAGAGATGTAATCACACACGAATTTTTCCACCTCATAGGTCTGACTGACAAGCCAATCATCGTAAACACTTCTGACGCTTTAGATGACGCCGACACGATGGCCCAACTCGTTGCCTACATCCATGACCGAACGCGATGGGAAGATTCTAGCGGACTATCAAAACCGGCTGTCATCTATCCAGCGCCTTGAATTGTTACGGAGAAGAACGGGCGTCAAAGAGAACGAATCAAATCAGTCTCGGAAATGCTTTATATAATCGGGAGTGTCCTCGTCACCCGTGTCGCGATACCACAGATACCACGCCCACCGCCGGATGGACTCCAGTTGCCTAACTACCGCTGCACCTGGACAGGCGTGGTCGCCAATATGAAACATCCGGTGATATCCCAATCCCGGTTCGGCGCTGTTCCTCGCTAGTGCGAACGGAACGTCATGATTGTCGTGCAGCCATTCAAGGATCAACGCACATCCGAATAATTGTCCCTCGGTCAACTGTTCACCGAGTTTTGCAACGTTTTCAACGCTTATCCAGTGAGAGTCATTGGTGCCGCCGTCAATAGCCCACGCTCGGTCGCCGGTATCGACGAACTGCCAGATAGAGCCTTGCTTGTCGATGCCGAAGTGAGCGGAAGCTCGCTTTGCCGGCCTGTTGAAATCATCATGAACAATTGACAGCCCGCCATGGCCGTCAGTGATGTGGACCACGAGGCCCCTTATCGTTTGCATCAAACCCGGGTTGAAGCCCACACTGATCGGACTCCAAAATGCAAAGTCGAGTTGCGACATAATAATATCGTCTTCGGATGCTGTAAAGGTTCTAACCTAACAAAAGGAGACCTCTTTCTGATACATCGTCTGCCCAGTCGGGAAAACTCCAGCGGACTGTCAAAACCGACCGCAGTGTATCGTGCCTTGAGTTGTTAACAAAGAAGTTTCCGTTGCGATTAGACGCGCAAGCAGATTAGTTTTACGCTGCATCCGGTCGAATTTCATTCTATGTCCCACAATCGCCGGCAACAGCTTATCGGCCTCGACAAACCTGCCACCGGACCTCTTTCTTCGGCAGCGAATCCTAAGATTCTCCTGCGTGAGCAGGCTTCGACTCACGAACATCACCGGTTGGAGACAGTCGCGGAGGCGATGGCTTTGGTCGGCGTATTGACCTTCCAGAAGGCACTTTCAGGCCGGGAGACGGTGAGGGTTGGAGGTGCCATCTTTCAGTTCGGCCGCGGAGTGCTTAGTGACAATACCGTGGCGGCACATTGTCTACCGGGCCAACTCGAATTCAATTCCCTTCCGCTGCACACGATGCCAAACTGGAACCAAGCTTTTCTTAAAGAGCGCGGTCTCAAACCGCTCGCACTCTCCAGTAAACTTCGCAACGTGAGCGCTCGCACTGATGCGGTAGACCGGATCGTGAACGATACCGACAATCTGATTGAAATCATGCGCAACGGACGCGGTCTGAAGCCCGCTATGCAACACACGGTTTACGGGTTGATGGGACAGTTCTTGCGCCGAAAACCTGCGAGCTGGCCAGCGGTCGAGGAATTGGTTCGGGAGAGCATGAATTACTACCGGCTCACCGCTGGTTATGTGTGTGAAGAACGTCTCGATGATCTGACCAAAACGGCAAAATTCGCTAATTCCAACTCGGAGCTCCAATCCGTCGATTACCAGGTTACCGTCGCAGAAAAATATCTTGAGGTTATGCAAGACGCATCCTTTGTCCCCGGACCGACGACTTTGACCGGGTTCCTTTGGCTCGTGAAGGATGTGATCGCAGATTACCGTTATTGATACCACGAAAACCTTGTGAATTGTCCTTCGATTTCGCAGAATCAGAGAAGCTTATGCATCTGCCTGAATTATTGGCTTGGTCCTGGACCGGCCACGGGGCGCTTACGACCGCGGCCGTTTCCATGGCCATTTCGCAGTTCGTTACGTTGGGTAAATCTTTTTTGGAGAAGCGCTTCGTTGAGATCTATAAAGTTTGGCAAGGCTCTCCCGGAAAGACTTCGGCGCAAGACTGTTTGCAGGAGATGATGGCGATCCTCCCGGAGATCGTTCAAGAAGAGGATATTCATCCGGCTAACATCCCAGTTATCGGCGAGACGCTCAATCCCAAGAGCGGTCAGGTTAGACATTTCATGCGGAGTTCCGCAAGCGTGAGCAGCCTGGAAGCTTATAACATGTCGAAGGCCTACATCATTCAGCACCTTACCGGCGCCTGGAGGAAGTACCGCGAGGCGGTAAATTATCAGGACAAATGGTATGACGTCCTTAATAGTTCTTCCTCAATCTTTTGGCAGGGCAACTACGAAGTGGGGAAGGCGTTACATACCATTGAGGATTCGTATGCCCCCGGCCACGTTACCCGCAAGCCAGGCTCAGGTTTCATCGTTCAGGTAAATATCTGGGACGCCGAGAATAAAAACCCGGATCCCGCTAGAGACTGGCCTGGCCATGAGGCACTCGATAATCCGAACAACGAAAAATCTCGCGAATTCTTCGCAAAGGCAAAGGAAGCGAGCGCGACTCTGATTGTGTGCGTTCTGGCAAATCTCGACCAGGATGAGCCGGCTTTCACGAAAGATGTGAGAGACTCCTTCGAAAAGTATTTTCATCTTGGTCTGGCATTTGAAAATGACCCCAGCGATTTAATGCAGAAAACAGATACTCTTCCGGCGTAGGTTCGTTCCGGAGGATTCTTTTCGCAGCAAGCCGGGTGTCGCTTCGCTCTGGTCAGCTTTCTTAACGCAGATCATAAAAAGGTAGTATTCTGGGCAACCTTCCTTCCTAAGGCAGGCGCCATTAGCGCTTTGTTCCTTTGAGTGAGATTAGTGTTCTCAAAGACAACTGCTGATGCTAACCCACCTCCTCCAACTGCGTGTAAGTTATTGCCCATATTCAAAAGATTATGCATGGCCTCATGAAATGCCAAGCGGCCCAATCCTGCCGCAGAGTCGTTGAATATTGTCCCTCCCGATATGTATACTTCCGCGAGGTTGCCGGTTGGGCTAACATGGGTTGTACCCCCACCGCCGAGGTTAGCATGGGGTCTTATCCTGCGGACGAGGCTGTCGGCTTGACCATCGACAAAGTAAATAAGCAAAGGAATGTCTCCTCCCGTTGGGTCCCACCAGAAATCGGAGTTATCGAACGGACAAGCAGCTTCTGCACAGACATCGTCGAACAGAGCCTTCATCTGATTTCCGATTTCATACCTGTCGCCTTCACCCCAGGTCGCAGGAGCAGAGGTGCCGCTATCTTTTAAATAAAAATTGAAGGTGGCCACTAACGCCTTTCTATCCGGACAAAGCACCAGGTGGCAAGAATAACCGGCTCTAAACCGCGATGCATTTGGTGGCGTCAACTAAGGTAGCATAACCGGGTCTGAATCGGGAAACGAACGTAAGCGTCTTGTTAACCCCATCCAGCTTAACTTCCTTCCGCCTCGGACAGATTCCCCTCGTAAGGGAGACGCAGGCCTGATTTTTTCGGGCTACACCTTAGCCCAGGCAGGTGGTTGTGCGAATAAGGTAAGCAAGCCGAGACTACGAGCAGTGCCGCAAAGACAAGAGAAAATCAGAAACAGCGCCACGTTAACAATCAGGTACCAGCGCACGCTGAAAACCCGGGATAACCAAGCCGTTAGCGGAATGGTGATGATTTCACCGATCAAGTAGCTGGTTGAGACCCAGGAACCCTCATCTTGAGTGGCTGCGATCCCACCCGTAATATCTCTCAGCGAAGAGTTGGTAATCTGGATGTCAAGCGTCGCCATGAAAGCGCCGAGCATGGTGCCCAGGACTCCCACCCAGGTCCGAAAATCGACCGGTTTTTCTTCGATATTAGGCATATCGTGTTAGTCCTTTGCGCGAGAATCGTTTGTAAGAGCCAAACGACCGGAGATCTGCCTCCGCCGCTCGAAGTGCGACGGGCAACGGTAGACTCAGTTTCACATAGAGGTGAGTCAGCGCCACAAGCTTCGAGACATATGAGAATTGCTCGATGTTTGTACTCATTTTTGTAAACTCCTCGTTGGTAAGTATTGGCTTTAAATTCTGGATGACTGAGGCGGCGTTCGCGCTGATCGGCCAGGCCGAAATCTGTTCGTTCATATGTTTGTCCCTTCTGTTGGTGACGATCACTTCGGCCGTGTGCATTTGTGAGAGACCGGTTTCTTCCCACAGAATGCTCATTTAATTCTCACCCATGGCTCGATCAGCCATGACAGCAGGCCGTCAACGACTCGAGAAAGGGATAGTCGGTATAACCCTTGTCGCCTCCGCCGTAAAACGTCGTGTGATCAGGAGTGTTCAACAATTCGTTGTTGGCAAAGCGCTCCGGCAAGTCTGGATTGGCCAGAAAGAGTCGCCCGAAGGAAACCAAATCTGAGTCTCCATTGGCGATGCTAGCGTTGGCCCGTGCGTAGTCGTAGCCTCCATTGGCCATATACATCCCTCCGAAGGCATCACGTAAGCGGCCGAAATTGATAACCTGACCGGTAGTCTCCTCGGACTGGTCAACCTCCACAACATGCAGATACGCAAGTCCTTGTCTGCCAAGATGCGTGACCACATACCCGAAGGTTGCTTGGGGGTCCGAATCGTACATGCTGTTAAATGGGTTGGTCGGCGAAAGCCGCACTCCAACCCGATCAGGTCCCCAGACCTCGGCGACCGCTTCGACCACTTCCTTGAGAAAGCGAGCACGGTTCTCTATAGGCCCGCCATAGACATCGGTGCGCCGGTTCGAGCCATCACGCAGGAACTGATCAATCAGGTAGCCATTGGCCGCGTGGAGCTCCACCCCATCAAACCCGGCCTCGAGGGCATGCTGGGCCCCGGCCCGAAACTGGGCGACGATCTCTAGAATCTCATCAGTCTCAAGAGCCCGCGGCGTGACAAAGGGCTTTGTGCCTTCATAGGTATGAGCCACGCCTTCTGGCCTGATGGCCGAAGGTGCCACGGGCAAGGCGCCGTCCGGTTGGAGCGAAGGGTGCGAAATGCGGCCCACATGCCAGAGCTGCAGGAAAATGCGCCCACCCCGCCGACGCACCGCCTGGGTCACCTGTCGCCAGCCCTGCACCTGCTCGGTATTGTGGATGCCTGGGGTGTTTGGATAACCCACGCCCTGCGGGGAGACCTGCGTAGCCTCGGTAATGATGAGACCAGCCGAGGCGCGCTGGGCGTAATAGAGCGCGTTCATGGGCTGCGGCACGTTGCCGCGACCAGCGCGGTTGCGAGTCATTGGCGCCATCACCAGCCGGTTGCGCAGCTCATATGGGCCAACTTGCACAGGGGAAAACAGGGACCTGTCGTTGCTCATCTCGTCTTCCGCAGAGGCTTGCGCCAGAGGGGAGAGTCCAATCCGGTTACGAAACGTCACCGAGCGAACGCTGAGCGGTGAAAAGAGGGGTCCTTCAGCGCAGACCCGCTTCCTTACAGCGATTTCCTTTTCCAGCTTCTCTGTTCCATTCCGTTGATTGGTGAACTCATTGGATGGCAGTGTCATGTGGCGCATGATTGCTTCAATTGTTCTGCTCATAACTTTGTCCTCCGTTAGTCAAGGTTTTCATGCTGACACGATCGGCCTCACCGGTGGCGTCTGTGAAAGACCTTGTTTCTTGTCTCAGTATGCCGGTGCGGCATACTGGTGATCGACCCAGCGGAACCAGGAAATTTCTGTCCCTTTCTGATGCGCTGGGCACTTATTAGTGGACAGCGATGGCGCCCGGATTTTTGCACAAAGCCTTGAACACCGGCTCGCGGTCCCAGCGTGTCGCCTACGCTATTTTACCCGCAATTCCGCAGACTTAGCGGACCAACACTCCGCGCGGCTCCGCAGCAAGCGCAGACATGATAGATCGCCGCTTCAAAATCGACCCCTGGGACGGCCGCCATGGTTATCGCTCTCTGAAATTCTCCCTTTAGATGTCAAATGTTTGATTGCGCTGAAGAAGCCGGGTAGTCGCCGTTATGTTCGAGTGGGAAGGACCACTTTCGGACTAGGGCCGGAAAAGGAATTGAAGTTCAGCCGAAGGG
>WNFI01229258.1_pt1 | contig 55096 bp, 53 predicted proteins | sample 5400471 | NCBI WGS metagenome assembly WNFI01 (sample SAMN13153348, study PRJNA577476) | soil metagenome | isolation source: 100 cm saprolite on Douglas fir-dominated hillslope | place: USA:California | collected 2013-09-17
CCATGGCCTCGCGAACATCGCGCATCGTGTCGTTCGCCAGGTCCGAAGCCTTCTCGCATCCGTCCTGGACGATGTTGCGCACCAGCGTCGGGTCTTCCTCGTACTGCGTGGCGCGCTCGCGAATGGGTTTCAGCTCCGCGTTGATCGCGTCGATCACCGGCTGCTTGCACTCGAGGCAGCCGATGCCGGCGGTCTTGCAGCCGTTGAACGCCCATTCCTTGGTGCGCTCGTCGGAATACACGAGGTGCAGGTTCCACACCGGGCACTTGAGCGGGTCCCCCGGATCGGAGCGGCGCACGCGCGCCGGATCGGTCTGCATGGTGCGGATCTTCTTGGTCACCGAATCGGGCGCCTCGCGCAGCATGATGGCGTTGTCCGAGCTCTTCGACATCTTCTGCCCATCGAGCCCGAGCAGCTTGGGCGTGGTCGTGAGCAGCGCCTCGGGCTCGGCGAGGATCATGCGCCCGCCGCCTTCGAGAAAGCCGTAGAGGCGTTCCTTGTCGCCGATGGAGAGGTTCTGCACGTCGCCCACGAGGGTGCGCGCCTCCTCGAGCGCGGCCGCATCGCCCTGTTCCTGGAAGCGCGTGCGCAACGTCCGGTAGAGCTTCGCCTTCTTCGGCCCCATCTTCTTCACCGCGGCCTCGGCCTTCGCCTCGAAGCCCTTCTCGCGCCCGAACAGATGGTTGAAGCGCCGCGCGATCTCGCGCGTGAGCTCGATGTGCGACACCTGGTCCTCGCCCACCGGAACGCGGTTGGCCTGGTAGATGAGGATGTCGGCCGCCTGCATCAGCGGGTAGCCCAGGAATCCGTACGTGGTGACGTCGCGCCCCTGCTCGGCGTGCTGCTGCATGAGGTCCTTGTAGGTCGGCACGCGCTCCAGCCACGACAGCGGCACGAAGAACGAGAGCAGCAGCGTGAGCTCCGCGTGCTGCGGAACCCGCGACTGGATGAAGAGCGTGGCCTTGGTGGGGTCGATCCCGCACGCGAGCCAGTCGATGAACATCTCCCACACCGTCTGCTCGATGACCTGCGGGTCCTCGTAATGCGTGGTGAGCGCGTGCCAGTCGGCGGCGAAGAAGAGGCACGGGAACTCGTTCTGCAGCGCCGCCCAGTTCTTCAGCGCCCCGTGGTAGTGGCCGAGGTGCATCGCCCCGGTGGGGCGCATTCCTGACAGTACGCGGTCCTGGAACATTCGTTGTCTGTTTTTTGGGTGGCGGCTACTGCAGGCCGAAAAGCGCGTAGATCGACTTCACGCAGGCATAAACGATCGGCGAGAGCACGGTGCCGAGCACTCCCGTGGCGATGAGGACGATGAGGATGATCATGCCGTAGCGCTCCGTGCCCTGGTAGGCGTACGAGAGCTTCGCGGGCAGCAGGCTCGTGACGATGCGACCGCCGTCGAGCGGCAGGATGGGAAACAGGTTGAGGATCGCGAAGATCACGTTGACCAGGATCCCCGCCTCGGCCACCGAGAACCAATAGGTGGCGACCGGGTTCGCCTCCGAGGTGAGCAGCGCTTTCGCCAGCAGCGCCCACAACGCCGCCTGGACGAGGTTCGACACCGGGCCCGCCGCGGCCACCCACAGCATGTCGCGCTTCGGGTGCCTGAGGTTGTTGAAGTTCACCGGCACCGGCTTCGCCCAGCCGAACAGGAAACGGCCTTGCGTCACGATGGCGAGCAGCAAGGGCACGATGATCGTGCCGATCGGGTCGATATGCTTGACCGGATTCAACGTCACGCGGCCCAGCATGTAGGCGGTGGTGTCCCCGAAGTGCTTCGCCACGAAGCCGTGCGCGGCTTCATGCAACGTGATCGCCAGGATCACCGATGGCGCGAAGATCACCACGTTCAGGAGAATGTTGTGGAAATCCATCAGTGCAGCGCCGCCTTCACGAAACCGAACGGCCGGATGTCGCCCTTGCCTTCGCGCACCAGCTTGGGCGCCTCTCCCGAGAGATCGATGATCGTCGTGACCGCGCCGTTGCACGGCCCGGAATCCACCACCAGCGCCAGCTCATGCTCGAGATGCTTGCGGATCTGGCCCGCGTCGTTGAGCGCCTGGCCGTGCGCCGGAAGGATGAGCGTGGAGGAAAGCAGCGGCTCGCCAAGCTCCTCGAGCAGCGCCATCGCCACCGCGTGGTTGGGAATGCGCACGCCGATCGTGTGGCGCGGATGCAGGAGCCGCCGCGGCACGTCGCGCGTGGCGCGCAGGATGAAGGTATAGCTTCCCGGCGTGTTGGCGCGGATCAGTCGGTATTGAAGGTTGTCCACTTTGGCGAATTGCCCCACTTCCGAAAGGTTGCGGCACACGAGCGTGAAATGATGGCGCTCGTCGACGTTGCGGATGCGGCGGATGGTCTCCATCGCCGCCTTGTCGCCGATGTGGCAGCCGAGCGCGTAGCACGAGTCCGTCGGGTAGGCGATCACGCCACCCTCCCGGATGATCTCCACCGCATGCCGGATCAGTCGCGGCTGCGGGTTCTCCGGGTGCACCGAAAAGTATTGGGCCATGCCCTCGTCATCCGCGCGGAAACTCCCGCGCCCGAGTTAGCTTTTTCTCAACGAGCGGCTAATGCGCCCACTTGGACCACACGGGGGTCAACGACGCGTGGAGCGCTGGCAGGCGCCCCGGCTCGATCGGGCTTTCGCCCGGCCCGTGGTAATCGGCACCGCGAGAAGCGAGGAACCCATGCTCCAGCGCCTCGCGTTGCCACATCGCATATTGCTCCGGACGGTGGCTGCCGGTGACCACTTCGATCGCCTCCCCGCCGTACCTCTTGAAGTCTCCCAGCATCTCGTCGCGCATCATCGGCTTCAGGTCGTACCTGCCAGGGTGCGCGAGGACCGCCGTGCCGCCGCTCGCGCGAATCCAGGCGATCGCTTCCTCGAGCGTCGCCCAGCGATGCGAAACGTATGCGGGCCTGCCTTTGCCGAGGTACTTGTCGAATGCCGCCTGGATGCTCTTCACCTTCCCGGTCTCGGCGAGGTGCCGCGCGAAATGCGTGCGGCTCAACATCGCCTTGTTCTGCGCGAGCCCGTAGGCCCCTTCCAGCGTTCCCGCGAATCCCAGCGCCTGCAACGCGGCCGCGATCCGTTCCCCGCGCTCGAATCGCCCTTCGCGAATCGAGCGCAGCCCATCGCCCAGGGCCTTCGACGCCGGATCCACCTGCAGCCCGACGACGTGCAGCGTCGTCTCGCCCCAGCTGGCGGAGATCTCGACTCCGGGGACCAACGCGACACCCGTACGCCGCGCCGCGACTCCCGCTTCCTCCAGGCCGTCGGTGGTGTCGTGATCCGTGAGCGCGATCGCATCGACCCCGGTGCGGGCCGCTAGCTCGATCAGCTGGGTGGGCGACAGCAGACCATCCGAAATAATCGAATGGTTGTGCATATCGAAATTATCCAAGTCGTGATTATATCAAATGAGCTTTAACATCGGGAACGGCGTTGGAGCGCGGGGGTCCCCAACTTGTTGGGGCTTCGTCTGACGACGCCGCTCAACGCCATCGGGCAGCCATGGTCACACAGCCGATCAAATTTGGGGATGAGGGGCTGGCCGCGACGCGCGAGCTGCTGGGGCGCTTCGACGCCCTTGCCGTGAAGGATGTGGACCTGCGCGGTGAGCTCGCGAGGCTCGAAGCGCTCGATCGGCAGTACGGCAGCACGGCGCGTATCGAGCTCGAGGATGTCGAGGAGCTGGTCGCCTCCCTCCTCACCCGGCTCGCCGCGCTCGAAGATCCCGAGCTCGTCATCGGCGCCGCGCTCTGGGCGCAGCGGCACGACGTGGCGATCCCCGCGATCGAGCCGGTGGTGAATGCGCTCGCACGGCGCTCCAACGAAGCGGCGGGCAGGCAAGAGCTCGCGGCGGTGTTTGGGCTCATGCAAGGCTTCATCGCCTATGTGACGCCGCGCCTTTCGCCGGATCTCGAGCGCTCCAATCCCGAGCGGCCGTGGCGCATCCTGCACGTGAACCTCGCCATCACCGCGATCCGCACGGAAGACGCCGCGATGATCGAGTTCGCATTCGACGCGCTCGACGCGGCCCTTCCGGACGATCGCCGCGGCTTTTACTCCGAGGCCCTCGCCGTGGCCCTCGCGCCGGGAATCGCTCCCACGGTGCATACCGCGATCACCGCGCGGCATACCAAATGGCTCTGAAATCTGCCATACTTATCAGTTACTTGAACTGAAGCCGCATGAAATTCCTTTTCGACTTCTTCCCCGTCATCCTCTTCTTCGTCGCTTACCAGGTGGCCGGAATCTACGTGGCGACCGCGGTGGCGATCGGGGCATCGATCCTGCAGATCGCGTGGCTCCTCGCGCGGCGCCGCAAGGTCGGCAACATGCAGTGGGTGAGCCTCGCGATCATCGTGCTGTTCGGCGGGGCCACGCTGCTGCTCCACGACGAAACGTTCATCAAGTGGAAGCCCACCGTCCTCTATTGGCTCGCGAGCGTCTCGTTCCTCGGCGCGCTCGCATTCAAGACCAACCTCGTCAAGGCGGCGATGGGCGAAGGCATCGTGCTTCCCGAGCCGGTGTGGTTCAAGCTGTGCGTGGCCTGGGGCATCTTCTTCCTCTTCAAGGGCGCGCTCAATCTCTGGGTCGCGTACAACTTCTCCACCGACACCTGGGTGAGCTTCAAGCTCTTCGGCGGCATGGGCCTGATGATCGCGTTCGTGATCGCGCAGGCCATCTGGCTTTCGAAATACGTGCAGGACGAGCCCGCCAAGGCGGACCCGCCCAAGCCATGACCATGCTCTTCGCGATCCTCGCCGAGGACATGCCCGGGACCCTCGCCGGGCGCCTCGAAGCGCGCGCGGCGCACCTGGAACGGCTGATGGCGCTGCAGGAAGCGGGGCGGCTCGTGCTGGCGGGACCGCATCCGGCCATCGAAGCGCAGGATCCGGGGCCGGCGGGATTCACCGGCTCGCTCATCGTGGCGGAGTTCGCCTCGCGCGAGGCGGCGATCGCGTGGGCCGCCGAGGATCCATATGCGCTGTCCGGTGTCTACGCCAGGGTCACGGTGAAACCCTTCAGGAAAGTGCTGCCGGCGTGAAGGCCGCGACGGAGCAAGTCATCCGCGAGCGCCTCGCGGCGTTGAAGCCCGTGACGCTGGATCTGCGCGACGAAAGCGCGCAGCATGCGGGCCACGCGGGTGCGGCTTCAGGCGGCAGCCATTGGCAGCTCACCATCGTTTCGGCAGCCTTTCGCGGCAAGAGCGCCGTGGCAAGGCATCGAATGGTTTATGAGGCGTTGGGCGACCTCATGAAACGGGACATCCATGCCCTCAAGATCGAGGCGTTCGCGCCCGAGCAATTTTGACCCTCAGCCATCAGTAAAGGAACCTCCATGCAACGTACCGTCAAGAACCTCGCCGTCGCCCTCGTGGCCGGCACCTTCGCCTTTGCCGCCGGGGCGCAGGACAAGGGCGAGAAGGCCGCCAAGAAAGCCTCGGCTGCCGCCTCCGCATCCGGCGGCAAGGTGGTCGTGAACGGCGTGGCGATCCCCCAGTCGCGCATCGACGCGATGAACCGGGAGCTCACCGCCCAGGGACAGCCCGACCCGCCCGAGCGCCACAACGCGGTCAGGGAAGAGCTCGTGAACCGCGAAGTCCTCGCGCAGGCGGCGTCCAGGCGCGGCCTCGACAAGAACCCCGACACCGCCGCGCAGATGCAGATGGCGAGCCAGGCCGTGCTGGTGCGCGCGCTCTTCGAAGCCGAGGTGAAGGCCAACCCGATCACCGATGCGCAGCTGCAGCGTGAATACGAGACCTTCAAGGCCTCCATGGGCGCCAACGAATACAAGGTGCGCCACATCCTGGTCGACAAGGAAGACGACGCCAAGGCGATCATCGCCGAGCTGAACAAGGGCGGGGACTTCGCCAAGCTCGCCAAGGAGAAGTCGAAGGACCCGGGCTCCAAGGAAAACGGCGGCGACCTCGACTGGGGCCCGTCGGCGCGCTACGTGAAGCCTTTCGCCGACGCGATCACCAGCATGCAGAAGGGACAGACGACCGCAACCCCGGTGAAGACCGATTTCGGCTATCACGTGATCCGGCTCGACGACACCCGCCCGCTCAAGGTGCCCGAGTTCAACGAGATCAAGGAGCAGTTCCGCCAGCGCGCGCAGCAGCAGCAGATCCAGAAGCTGGTGATGGACCTGCGGACCAAAGCGAAGGTCGAAGAGAAATAAGTGTCACCCCGGGGGCCGCTGTTGCGGCCGCCCGGGGCCTGATTCAAAGGGCGGCTTCGGCTGCCCTTTTTTCTTCCCTCCTTTAACCCTTTACCTCTCGTGCTTCGTTTCATCTCCCAAACCCGCCACTTTCGGCGGCGATTCGCCAATGGAGATGACATGAAACCGCTTCGCACCCTCGCTCTAGCCACCCTCGCCGCGCTGAGCCTCTCGGCCCACGCCGTGGGCTCTCTCGCCAACGTGTCGGTCTACGATCGCGCGGCGCAGCGCGAGCTGCCGGTGTACTGGCACGACGGCCGCGCCTATGTGGTCGGAAAACCCGGCAACGAATACCAGGTCACTGTCCGCAACCGCGCCGGCGAGGACGTGCTCGCGGTGGTCTCGGTGGATGGTGTCAATGTGATGAGCGGCGAGACGGCGACACCGCGGCAAAGCGGGTACATCGTCTTGCGCGGCGAGCGTGTCGCGATCCGCGGCTGGCGCAAGAGCATGGAGGAGATCGCATCCTTCTATTTCACTTCTCTCGGCGATTCGTACGCGGCTCGGACGGGACGTCCCGACAACGTCGGCGTGATCGGCGTGGCGCTATTCAGGCGCAAGCCCGAATACCGGCCCGAATACGATCCGCAGTCGTTTTCCAATGTCGTCCCCGAAAGCTCCGGCGCGCCGCGGCAGAAGAGCGCCGATTCATCGCGCGCGCCGATGCGTGAGCAGCCGTTGGCGCAAGGCGCACCGTCGATCATGCCCGCCGCGCCGCTGGGCACGGGTCACGGGGGCCGCGAGAGCGCGCCGATCCGCTGGATGCAATTCGAGCGCTCGACCTACGATCCCGTCGAGACCGTGACGATCCACTACGACAGCTACCGCAACCTGGTCGCCCTCGGAGTGCTCCAGTCGCCGATCGCGCGCGACCCGCAACCCTTCCCGGGCTTCGTCGCCGATCCGCCGCGTTAGACTAGGGGGGCATGGCGGCCTCCGATGAACAGCTCATGCTCGCGTATGCCGGCGGTGACGCCAGGGCCTTCGAGGCTCTCTACGCACGGCACAAGGGCGCGCTCTTCCGCTTCGTGCTGCGCTCGGTCAAGGCGCGCGGCGAGGCGGAGGAGCTGTTCCAGGAGATCTGGATGCGGGCGATCGAGGCGCGCGGCCGCTACGCGCCGCAGGCGAAATTCTCGACGTGGCTCTACACCATCGCCCACAACCGCCTTGTCGACCATTGGCGGGCGAAGGGGCTGGCGCTGGTCTCGCTCGACGACGACGAGAGCCCCGTGCCCGAGGTCGGCGCCGATCCGGGATCGGAGCCGCATCGCCAGGTCGAGGCGCGGCAGACCCTCGAGCGCCTCAGCGCGGCACTCGCCGCCCTGCCGCAGGCGCAGCGTGAAGCGTTCCTGCTGCACCACGAAGGCGAGCTCACCGTCGCGGAGATCGCGGCGGCGACGGGCAGCGGCGAGGAAGCGGCGAAGAGCCGCCTGCGGTATGCGATGAACAAGTTGCGCGAGGCGATCGGCGATGACTGACCACGACGACAAGGTGACGCGGCGCTACCGCGAGCTCGCGCGCGAGGAGCCGGGCCCGGCCCTCGATACCGCGATCCTCGCCGCGTCGCGCCGCGCCGTCGCGCGCCGGTCGGCCGCAAGCCGATGGGGACCTGCGCTTTCGATCGCGGCCGTGCTCATGCTCGCGGTGGGCGTCACCCTCAACATCCAGTACGAGCAGCCGGGCGTGGAATACCCGGATTCGGCGCGTCCCGGCGCGCTCCCGCCCGAGGCGAAACCGGCTCCCGAGATGGCCGCGCCCGTGCCGCAGGTGGCTCCCGTCCAATCGCCGAAGCGCGCGGATGCGCAGCCGGCCTTGCGCCCGAAGAGGGCGGCTCCGCCCGCGGAGAGGCGCGAGGAAACTTTCGTTCAATCTCCGCCGCCCGTCAAGGAGAAGAAAGACGCCGCGCTCTCCGATCTTGCGGCGGCACGGCCCGAACCCCGAGCCTTCTTCGCTCCGAAAGCCGAGTCTCCCGCGCCGCCGCCGGCCGCGGCGAGCGCCCCCGCCGCCGGCGCGATCGTCGCAAAGACGACGCGCGATGCCGCGGAAGCGTTGCAGGCGGCGCCGGCGCAATCCGCTGCCGCCCCGGCGCGCGCCAGAAGCGAAGCGGATTCAATGGGCGTCAAGAACATGCGCGCCCAATCCGCGATCGCCGAACCCGCGCAGGAGCTCGAGCGCATCGCGCGCCTTCGCGTCGAGGGCCGCCACGCCGAGGCCGATAAGGCGCTCGAGGAATTCCGCCGCCGCCATCCCGACTTGCGCATTCCCGAGGCGATGTGGGAGCGAGTGAAACCTCTACCCTCTTCCAAGGCAGAGGGAGAAATGCCACCGCGCTAAGCGACGATGCAATCCGAGATGCGCCGCCTCGCCAAGGCGCTGGTGGAGACGCGGCAGGAAAGCTACGCGAGCCGCCATGCGCTCGAGGAATCGAAGGCGCGGCTCGATGCGGCGCTCGCTTCCCTCGATCCAAAGGAGGTGCGCTTCGAGCGTTCGTGGCGCGGCGACGCCGGAAGCGTGGCGCTCGACGTGCGATTCTCGCCCACGCCGCGCACGCGCAGGTTTCTCCGGGCGAGCTCGATCGTGCTCCTGCTATTGATCGCTTCCGCCGCCTGGGCGTTCATCGCACCCGGAGAGGAACGCTCGGCGCGCTTCCTGGCGCCGCTTTTCGCGGTGCTCGGAATCCTCGCCTTTCCTTTCGTGGCCGTCGCTCTCGGCTCGCAGCGCGAGGCCGAAGAGGCGCGCATCCGGCGGGCGATCCGCCGCGCGCTTACGGACGAAGACGAACCACGCGGCGATCGACCTCGGTGATCGCGCCGGCGCGGTTCTCGACGTAGATGCGCAGCACCTCGTTCTCACGCCACCCGCTCGAGGGGAGCGCGATCTGGAACCCGCCGCCGGCCGCTTCCGGGTAGCCGGGATAAATCACCTGCAGGTCGCGGCGCTCGATGCCGCGCGTGCCCTCGGACTGGGGCCCGCCGCCGACGGTCGCGAACACGCGCCGAATGCCCCACGGATCGAGCGCCCAGCCGCTCACCTCGAGCGAGCCTCCCCTTGCCTCGGCTACCTTTTCGAGCACGCCGATCGCCAGCGGCTGCTGTCGCGACCACAGGAGCCAGCCCGTGGCGAGCAGCGCCACGCCGAATGTCGCGGCGAGCGCCACGCGCCCGCGCAGCAGGTCGCGCGAGAGCTGCCAGACCACGAGCGGCAGCAGCAAGACCGCGGCCAGCGTCGCCATCGCGCCCACAGGACGAAGACGGTGGGAAGCGCGGCGAGGTCGGGTTCGCTCTTCACCGTCCACAGCAGCCAGGCGAGCGACAGGGGAAAGGCGATGAGCAGGGTCATGTAGATCGTCGCGAAGACCATCGACGAGGTCGACGAGAGGAGTGCCACGAACGACATTGCCCGCGGCGGCAGGTCGGAGACCGTGAGGATCGGTCCTTCCGACGAGATTCCGAGGTACCCGGGAACGATCGCCTGCGTGGTGGGAAGGACGCGCGTGGCCGCACGCAGCAGCGTGAGCGGCTCGGTGGGAATGAGCCTTGCGAAGGCGAACGGGGAGAGGTCGAGGACTTCCGGGCAAGCAGTCTCGAGCTTTTCGCCGCGCCGCAGCCACCACGTGGCGCCCGACATGGCGGCGCATCGCGAAGGCAGCCCGAGATGCTCGAGCGTCGCCGGCTCGTCCTGGGAAGCCGAAAGGATCACGCCGAGATAGGCGTTCACCCGGTTGATGGGGCTGATGTACTCGGGGCGCAGCGGCGCGAGGGCGATCTGTGCGATCGCCACGAACGCGCCCACCGCCACCATCACCGAGGCGCGGCGGCGCGAGCGCAGCCGCAGCGCGGGCCACGCGAGCGCGGCGAGCGCGAGCGGCAGGTAGCCGAACTGCTCGCGCGCGAGCCCGAGGGAGACGAGCGAGGCGGCGAGCACCCACCATTGCCAGCGGCCTTGTCCTCCCGCGAGCACGATCACCAGGATCATTCCGGCCGCGCCGTAAGCGCCGAGAAGCGCGGAGGGCTCGGTATAGAGCGTGTTGAACCACAACGTCGCGACGGGATCGGCGATGAGCAGGAAGAAGAGCGCGGCGTGCGCGACCTGGGCGACCGGATACGGCCGCAACGAGACGGCGATCGCGATTCCCAGTAACCCGAAAAGGAGGAGGTTGAAGAGGCCGAAAGCCTTCAGCGGAATGAGGATCTCGGGCTCGCTGCTGGCGATCGAGGCGATCGCGTATGCGATCACGACCGGCGCGGCGAACACCACGGAGGAGCTTGGGTAACAGCCCGACCACTTCACGCCCGCGGTGTGGTACTCGGGGTGGGGCCGGAACGTCTCGCCCGCCCGCGGCGCATCGGCGATCGCCTGCAGGCCGATGCAATCGGCGGTGCGGTGCATGTCCTGCTGGTCGCCGTATCCGAGGACCGGCTCGTGCACGACCAGCACCGCTGCGCGGAGCAATCCGAGCGCCAGCAGCGTGAAGGCCACGATCGTGTAGATCGAGTAGCTCGCGGGCTTGGTCGCCGTGTAGGCCATGTTCACAGTGCAGCCATCATAGTCGTCAGCCCACCCAAGTGCGAGCGTTCCTGAACACTCGCATCCACGGCGAGTCTTCGCCCCAGGTGGCGGGATGCCACGACAGGAGGATCGAACGGAACACGCGCTCGGGGTGCGGCATGAGGATGGTGAAGCGTCCATCGGGCGTGGTGACGGCGGTGACGCCCCCGGGCGAACCGTTGGGATTGCCGGGATAGGCCTCGGTCGCCGCACCCCGATTGTCGACGAAGCGCGCCGTACTGCTCGGAGGCGTTGCGCTCGAAGTGCGGCCAGCTCTCCGCTCCCGGGATGATCGCCTTCAGGTTCGACATCATCTGGCAGCCGTTGCAGGCGCCCAACGCGAAGGAATCCGCGCGCCGGAAGAAAGCCTCGAACTCGGCGCGCGCGCGCGGATTGAAGAGGATCGACTTCGCCCAGCCTTCGCCGGCGCCCAGCACGTCGCCGTAGCTGAAGCCGCCGCACGCCGCGAAGCCCTTGAAGTCCGCCAGCCGCACGCGCCCGGAGATGATGTCGCTCATGTGCACGTCGACGGCCGCGAATCCCGCGCGGTCGAACGCCGCCGCCATCTCCATCTGTCCGTTCACGCCCTGCTCGCGCAGCACCGCGATCCGCGGCCGCGCGCCCCCGGCGATGAACGGCGCGGTGGTGTCCTCCTCGGGATCGAACGTGAGGTGGGCGTTCAGGCCCGGATCGCCTTCGTCGAGGAGACGGTCGTACTCCTGCTCGGCGCACAGCGGGTTGTCGCGCATGCGCTGGATGTGGTGCGTGACTTCCGACCACGCGCGGTGCAGCTTCGAGCGCGTCTCGGCGAATACCGGCCGGCCGTTGACGATGATGCGCACCTCGCCGTCGGCATTGGGATGCCCGATGACCTGCGATTGCGCGGAAAGCCCCGCGTCGCGCAGCAGCTGCATCACCGCCGAGCGTTCGTGCCGGCGGACCTGCAGCACCGCCCCCAGCTCCTCGTTGAAAAGCGCGGCGAGGATGCGCGCGTCGAGATTTCCCGCGAGGACGTCGGTCTGGCGCTCGTGACCGTCGACATCGAGCTGCCGGGGATCGAAAGCGAGGTTATCGAGATAGAGCGTGGCGCCGCAGCGTCCCGCAAACGCCATCTCGCACACGGTGGCGAAGAGCCCGCCGTCGGAGCGGTCGTGGTAAGCGACGATCTTGCCGGTGTCGTTCAGGCGCTGGATCGCGGCGAAGAACGCCTTCATCCGGGCGGGATCGTCGAGGTCGGGCGCGGTGTCGCCCAGCTGCGAGTAGACCTGCGCCAGCGCCGAGCCGCCGAGACGGTTCCTGCCGCCTCCCAGGTCGATCAGCAGGAGCTCGGTGTCGCCCGCGTCCATGCGCAATTGCGGCGTCATCGTGCGACGCACGTCGGCCACGCGCGCGAATGCCGAGACCACGAGCGAGACCGGGGCGGTCACCCCCTTGTCCTCGCCCGACTTGGGATCGCGCCACGTGGTGCGCATCGACATCGAGTCCTTGCCGACGGGGATCGAGACCCCCAGCGCGGGACACAGCTCCATGCCCACGGCCCTCACGGTGTCGAAAAGGGTCGCGTCCTCGCCGGGATGCCCCGCGGCGCACATCCAGTTCGCCGAGAGCTTCACGTCGCCCAGCTCGGCGATCGCGGCGGCCGCGATGTTGGTGATCGCCTCGCCCACCGCCATGCGTCCCGAGGCGGGGCCGTCGATGAGAGCGAGCGGCGTGCGCTCGCCGATCGCCATCGCCTCACCCTGATACGTCGCGTAGCCGAGTGTCGTGACCGCGCAGTCGGCGACCGGGACTTGCCACGGGCCCACCATCTGGTCGCGCGTGCACATGCCCCCGACGGTGCGATCGGCGATCGTCACGAGGAACGTCTTGTCGGCGACGGTCGGCAGGCGCAGCACCCGATAGGCGGCTTCGCGCAGGTCGATGACGGAAGTGTCGAGCGCGTGCAGCTCGCGCTGCAGGTGGCGCGCGTCGCGATGCATGCGCGGCGGCTTGCCGAGAATCACCTCGAGCGGCATGTCGACGGGCTGGTTCGCGAAGAGAGGATCGGTCACTTCGAGCCGGTGGTCCTCGCGCGCCTCTCCGACGATCGCGTAGAGGCAGCGTTCGCGCTCGCAGATGGCGGCGAACTCATCCCGGCGGGAGGCGTCGATCGCGAGAACGTAGCGCTCCTGCGACTCGTTGGACCAGACCTGCATCGGCGTCATCCCCGGCTCCTCGATCGGGATCTTGCGCAGGTCGAAGCGCGCGCCGGCGCCGCCCGCGTGCGCGAGCTCGGGAAACGCGTTGGAAAGCCCGCCCGCGCCGACGTCGTGGATCGAGAGGATCGGGTTGCTCGCGCCCATCTGCCAGCAGGCGTCGATCACTTCCTGGCAGCGGCGCTCGAGCTCGGCGTTGGCGCGCTGCACCGAGTCGAAGTCCAGGCTCTCGACGTTCGCGCCCGAGGCCATCGAGGACGCGGCCCCGCCTCCCATGCCGATGAGGAAGCCGGGCCCGCCGAGGTGAACGAAGAGCGTGGTCTTGCCGAGCGGGCGCTTCGCGGTGTGCGCCGCCGAGATGTTGCCGTAGCCGCCCGCGAGCATGATCGGCTTGTGATAGCCGCGCACTTCCCCGGCGCTTCTCAGCTCGAAGGCGCGGAAGTATCCGGCGAGGTTGGGGCGGCCGAACTCGTTGTTGTACGCGGCCCCCCCGAGGGGCCCGTCGATCATGATCGAGAGCGCCGAGGCGATGCGCGCCGGCTTGCCGTAATCGGTCTCCCACGGCTCACGCGCGCCGGGAATGTTCAGGTTGGAGACCGAGAAGCCGGTGAGGCCCGCCTTGGGCTTGGCCCCCGTTCCCGTCGCTCCCTCGTCGCGGATCTCGCCTCCCGCGCCGGTGCCCGCGCCCGGATGTGGTGCGATCGCGGTCGGATGGTTGTGCGTCTCGACCTTCATCAGGATGTGGATGAGGTCGTGGTGATAGCCCCACGCGCCGGAGCGATCGGGAAAGAAGCGCTCGATCGGCGCGCCTTCCATCACCGCGGAGTTGTCCGAATACGCGACGATCGTGCCGCGCGGGCTCGCGCGGTGCGTGTTGCGGATCATCTGGAAGAGCGACTCGCCGCGCGGCTTGCCGTCGATCGTCCACGAGGCGTTGAAGATCTTGTGGCGGCAATGCTCGGAGTTCGCCTGCGCGAACATCATGAGCTCGACGTCGGTGGGATTCCGTCCAGCCGCTTGGAAGCTCTCGAGCAGATAGTCGATCTCGTCGGGCGCGAGCGCGAGTCCCAGCGCCGCGTTCGCCGCCTCGAGCGCGCCGCGTCCGCCCTTCATGACGTCGATCGCCGCGAGCGGCTGCGGCGCGGCGTGGGCGAAGAGCTCGCGCGCGGCGTCGAGGTTGTCGACGACCGTCTCGGTCATGCGGTCATGGATGTTGCGGTCCAGCGCATGGCGCGATCGCTCGGAGAGCGGCCCCGGATCGCGCGCGTTGACGTAGTACGCCACACCGCGCTCGATGCGCGCGACCTTTGCGAGCCCGCAGTTGTGCGCGATGTCGGTCGCCTTCGAAGACCACGGCGACACGGTGCCAAAGCGCGGCAGCACGAGGAGCAAGGCGCCCTTCGGCTCGCCGTGTGCGGGTGTGCCGTAGGTGAGGAGCTTTTCGAGGACCTGGGTCTGCGCGCCGTCGAGCGGCGCGGACACTGCGACGAAGTGCACGAAGCGCGTGTCGACCGCGATCGCCTCGGCGAGCGGCCGGGGCAGCGAGGCGAGGAGCTTTTCGACGCGGAAGGGGGAAAGCGCAGTCGCGCCCGGCAGCGTGAGGACCTGCTGCAGGGGCACATCGTGCGGATTCATGGTGCGAATCATACCGCGACCCGACGAGCCGTCCGGCGCCTAGTCCCTCGGAAAGAGCAGCGGAAGCGCGGCTTCCGCGCCGAACATGCAGCGCGCGTTGTGTCCGCACGCGGGAACCACGACCGCCTTGTGCTTCGCGCCGAATTTTTCGTTCACGTACCTCGCGTACGCGAGCCCGCGCGCGAGGCGTGTGGGTCCCTGCGCCATCGCCGCGCACGATCCGTCGAAGCCATAGAGCGGCAGGATGTCGAGCTCGCCCAGGAGATAGGTGACGGGGCGGCCCGCGAGCTGCGCCTTGAGATCGTCGTCGCCGACCCTCGCGGCATATCCGGTGCGGCGTTCGAGCCCATACGGCCAATGGTCGTAGTTGGTGCAACCGTCGGCGTCCGCGAATGCGACGAAGGGATCGGGCGGCTTTAGCGGGACTCCCGGCGCGTAGCCGGGCGCGCCGGCGGCGACATTGGCGGGAAGCGCGCTCGCGGTCGGACGCAAGCTATCGGGATACGTGTAAGAGGACGGATTCGCGACGACATACGTAACTGCAACGCCGAGCTTCTCGTGAATGCGGCCGGCCATCGCATAGCGGGTCACATACTGCCCTCCGGCGGAATGGCCGACCAGCACAATCGATTTGAGATTCGGGAAAACGTCGCGGCGAGCGATTCGCCGCAGGATCTCGTCGACGAGGTCAAATGAAGTGATGTCGTCACGGCCCGCGGCCGCGCCGCCGCTGCGCCAGCTGTTCGGGCCCTCGCAGACCCAGCTCAGCTCGTCCGCGGCGAGGGTGTCGCGACAGTTGCGTCCCTCGTGCGAGGCAATGCGCGGCGTGACGACAATCGACGTCTCGAGCGCATTGGCCAGGAATGCCGCGGCCAGCGCGTGCCTGAAGTAGTTGTCGGCATCGCGCGATTGGCCATGGATCACCACGACCGCCCGCGTGATCGCATCGCTCGCCGCGTCCAGCGGATGGCTTCGGTACACGAGCGCGCGGGCGGGGCCGCCCTTCACCGCCACCCACTCGGTGCAGGACGAGACCGGGCTTACGCACGCGGCGGACGCCGCCGCCGCCGCGCACGGAAGGAAGAGCGCGAGCAACAGCGACGTCGCGCGCCCTCTCATTTCATCCCCAGCTGGCTCATGAGGAACGCGACCTCGTCGGAGGTCTCCTCGACACGCTTCTCCAGGCTCGTGCCGATGCCGTGGCCCGTATCCATGCTGACGCGCAGCAGGATGGGCCGGCCGTTCGGATTGGCCGCCTGCAGGCGCGCGGCCATCTTGCGGGAGTTGTACGGATCGACGCGCCCGTCGTTCTCGCCCGTGGTGAGCAGGATCGCCGGATAAGCGGTGCCGTCCTTGACGTTGTGGTACGGCGAGTACGCGAGCAGCGCCTTGAACTGCGCCGGGTCCTTGACCGTGCCGAACTCGGTCACGTTGAACGAGCCGTTGGGCGTGAGCTCCACGCGCAGCATGTCGTAGAGTCCGACCGCGCTCACCACCGCGCGAAACAGATCCGGGCGTTGGGTTGCGATGGCGCCCATCAGCAGGCCGCCGTTGCTGCCGCCCAGCGCGGCGAGCTTGTCGGGTCGCGTGTAGCCGCGATCGATCACGTGCTGCGCCGCCGCGATCATGTCGTCGAACACGTTCTGCTTGCGCGTGAGGTTGCCGGCGAGATGCCATTCCTCGCCGAACTCACCGCCGCCCCGCAGGTTCACCGCGGCGAAGATGCCGCCGTGGTCCAGCCAGACGCGGTTGAAGAGCGAAAAGCGCGGCGTCTCGTTCACGCCGTAGCCGCCGTAGCCGTAGAGCAGCAGCGGATTCGAGCCGTCGCGCTTCGTGCCCCTCTTCATGAGGATGTTGACCGGCACCTTGGCGCCGTCCTTCGACACTGCCATCTCGCGCACCACTTCGGCATCGTCGAACTTGACCTTCGATTCGCCCGCCAGCGCGGTCCTGACCAATCGATTCGCCTTGGGCGAATAGAGGTACCAGGCGAAGGCCCTGAGGTAGCTCTCCGAGCCCACCAGGATCTCGTCGCCCCCGATGCGCGCGCCGAGCGAGTTGCTCGACACCGGCTCGGTCGGAAGAACCTGCAAGCGCTTGCCGGCAAGGTCGAAGACGCGCACTTCCGACGGCCCGCCGACCATGTAGGCGACATACAGACGGCTTGCCGCAGGCTCCATCCCTTCGATGCTCGCATCGCCTTCAGGCACCACCACGCGCGCGGCCGCGAGATCGGGCTTGTCCATGGGAAGCGCCAACACCGTACCGCGCGGCGCGCCCTTGCGCGACAGGAGGTAGAGCTTGCCGTCGAATCCGAGCTCGATCGCCTTTACCTGGTCGGCATGGTCCGCCACGCGCGTCCACCGGCCCGCGGGGTTGCGCAGGTAGAAGGCGTACTCGCCGCCGTCGCCGTTTGCCACCGTCGCCAGCACGTAGCGGCCGTCGCGCGTGGAGCTCAACGCCGTCTCGCCGATGCGCGGGAACTCCTTGCCGATCACGTACGTGTCGGCGCTCGGCGGCGTGCCGAGCTTGTGAAAATAGACTTGCTGGTAGAAGTTCGCATCCTCGGCGGGGCGCTCGTTGCCCTGCGGGTAGCGCGTGTAGTAGAAGCCGTCGCCCTTCTCGTTCCAGGCGAGGCTGCCGCCGCCGGTCGGATACTGCGCGCGCGGCACGACGTCCGCGAGGCGCTTGCCGGTGGCGGTTTCGATCACGTGGACCGAGCCATCCTCGCTGCCGTTTTCGGAGAGAGACACGGCGACGTGCTTGCCGTCGAGCGAGGGAAAGTACCAGTCGATCGCGGTGGTGCCCTTCGCGTCGAGCACGTTGGGGTCGAGGAGCACGCGCTCCGTGGCCACCTCGCCCGCCGATTTCATTACCACCAGGAACGGCTGGTTCTTCGGCGGCTGGCGCTTCATCGCGAAGAACGCTCCGCGCTGGAAGAAGTCGAAGTAGCGCACGGGTGCCGTGCCGTACAAGTCCTTGAGCCGCGCCTTGAGGGGCGGAAGCGAGGGCAGCGCGTCCAGCACGCCACGCGTCACCTTCAGCTGCGCGAGGCTCCAGTCGCGCACCGCCGGATCCTTTCCGTCTTCCAGCCAGCGGTATTCCTCGGTCACCTGCGTGCCGTGGAACGAGTCGCTGACGGACTTTTTGGCGGTCTGTGGGTAATCCAGCGCCTGCGCGCAAACGCTGCCCGCCAGGAGAGCCGGTAGCGTGAAACAAAGCATCTTGAATCCAATCTCAAGCCGAGAATGCATGGTCTGTGCGATCCGTCCGTCCGATGAGGTGACGATTATGCCGCGAGAACTCTTGCCGGGACGAATGATCACATCGCCATGAAGAACCAACGGCTCGTCCTGGCGGCAATTCTTTCCTGCGCGACGGCGGCGATCGCGCAGGGCGATGCCGGCCGCGCTGCCCAGGCGTTCGAGGTCGTGCGCTCGGTGCTGCAACACCCGCGCTGCCAGAACTGCCACATCCCGGGCGATGCGCCCCTGCAGCTCGACAGCGGCGTGCGCCACGCGATGAACGTCCAGCGCGGCCCGCGCGGCGGCGGCGCCGCGGCGATGGAGTGCTCGACCTGCCACGGAACCGATAACCTTCCCGAGAGCTACGGTTTGCACGTGCCGCCCGGGGCTCCCGCCTGGCACCTTCCGCCGCCCGACACGAAGATGGTCTTCATCGACCTCTCGCCCGCGCAGCTTTGCGCCGCCATCAAGGACCGGCGCGCGACGGCCGGCAAGGACCTGCCGGCGATGCTCGCCCACATTCGCGATGACAAGCTGGTCGAGTGGGGATGGAGCCCGGGCCTGGGACGCGCTCCCGTGCCCGTGCCGCGCGAGCGCTTCGTGGCGGCGTTCCAGGAGTGGATGAGCTTGGGGGCACCGTGCCCCGCCGGCTAGCTTTTCAGTCCTTCTCTTTCTTTTCTTTCTTTTCCTTCTTCGGCTTGTAGCCCGACTCATACTCGGCCGAGCGCACGAAGAGAACGGGGCGGTCGCAGGCGCCGTACTTTCGGCAGTGCTTGCTCCAATTCTTGGCGTGGCCCGGCGGTACATGGAGATAGAGGGGCGCGACCGGCTGGGGCCGCGTGTTCTTCACGATGATCACGGGCTGCTCGTAAAGCACCGGGGGGGGAGGCGCACTGCCGAAATCCACGCGTCCGTACACACCGGGCTGCAGATCGCCCGGGACGATGACCCGAATATTGACGTCCGCCGCGTGAACGCCGACGACGGCGCAGGCGGCCAGCAGGAGCGGCGGTCTCGAAAGGGTGCCGTGCATGTTGGCTCCTTGGTAGAAAATCCAAGTCTAAGCCCATCGCAGCATGACGCGCATGCGGCGGAAGTCGTCCGCCGGGAGCATGTCGGTCAGGAGGAGGATGCTTCGATCGAAGCGCGCGCCGTGCGGGCGCCAGCGAATGATCGTGAGCCACGGCGCCACGAACGACCCATCGCGAAGCTCTCCCGATCGAAGGGCGCCCGTTCCGGTCAGGACTTCGATCTCTCCGGAGCGCCTCACGTGGATCGCGCGGGCGCCGCGGCCGCCGCGATGAAGCGCCACGGAGTGGAGCGCCTCAAGCGCCCCGCAGGCGATCCAAGTCGCGGCGAGGATGCGAATCGCGGCGCTCCCCGGGGTCACCGCGATCACGATGAGCGTGGCTAGCACCACCGATGCGAGGCACATCGCCGCGACGCGGGAGGGCGCCAACGCGACCTCGAGTGCCGCCTCGCTATACTTGAGTTCCGGTTGCGCCGCACCCATTTGACCTCCATGCCGTTCGACTTCGTCGCCGATCTCTCCCACAACGCGCTCATCGGGGTAACGGGTGACGACGCCCCCGCGTTCCTCCACGCGCAGTTCACCAACGACGTGCAGGCCCTGGGCATCGGAGAGGCGCAATGGAACGGCTGGTGCTCGCCGAAGGGACGCCTGCTCGCCACCTTCCTGCTGCTGCGCCGCGCCGACGGATACCTCCTCATGCTTCCCGCGGAGATCGCGGCCGGATTCGCCAAGCGCCTCGTGCTGTTCGTGCTGCGATCGAAGGTGAAGATCCAGGACGCCTCGGAGCCATTTGCGCGCCTGGGCGTCGCCGGCCCCGGCGCGGCCGCGATCGTCGCGCGCCATTGGGGCACCGCGCCGCACCCGATGCGATCCCTGGAAAAAGGCGGCGCGATCTGCGTCTCGCTCGATGCCGAGCGCTTCGTCGTGCTCGCGCCCCCGGCGGTCGCACCCGCATTGCGGGAAACGTTCGCGAAGAGCGCGCGCAAGGCGGGCGCCGATGCGTGGGAATGGGCGTCGATCCACGCCGGCGTGCCCACCATCGTCACCGCCACCCAGGAGGCCTTCGTTCCGCAGATGGCGAACTTCGACCTCGTCGGCGGCGTGAGCTTCAAGAAAGGCTGCTACCCGGGACAGGAAATCGTCGCCCGCATGCAGTACCGCGGAGGCCTCAAGCGCCGCATGGCGCAGGTGCATCTCGCGGGCGATGAGCGCCCCGCGCCGGGCGAGAGCGTTTATAGCGAAGCGTTCGGCGACCAGGCCGCGGGCACGATCGTGAACGTCGCGGCCAATCCTGAGGGGGGTTTCGACGCGTTGGTCGTCGCGCAGATCGAAAGCCTCGCGAAGAAGGACCTGCGCTGGAAAACGCCCGACGGTCCGCGACTGGAGATTCGCCAGCACCCCGCGCTCGTGACCGCTTCGTGACCAAGGCCGCGACCGCGCCCATCGCCGCGCTGGTGGCGATGGTGATCATCTGGGGCTATTCGTGGATCGCGATGAAGATCGGGCTGCGGCATGCCCACCCGTTCGATTTCGCCGCGCTGCGGGTCGGCATGGGCGCGATCCTCCTCTTCGCATTGGTGAAGCTGCAGCGCCGGCCCCTCGCCCTGTCGCGCTACCGAATGGCGATCCTGCTCGGCACGCTGCAAGTCGCGTGCTTCGTGGCGCTGGCGCATTTCGCCCTGCTGGTCGCCGGCCCCGGCAAGACCTCCGTGCTCGTTTTCACGATGCCCTTCTGGATGATCGTCTTCGCGCACTTCCTCATCCACGAGCGCATGCGCGGCGCGCAATGGCTCGCGGTCGCCCTCGCCTTCGCGGGCTTGATCCTGATCGTGGCGCCGTGGGCCCTCACGAGCCTCGCCGGAAGCGTGCTCGCGGTGACCGCCGGCGCGGTGTGGGCGATCTCCGCGGTGCTGTCGAAAAAATGGCCCACGCCGGGTGCCGATCCGCTCCTCTTCACCGCGTGGCAACTCCTCGTCGGTTTCCTCTGGCTGGCGCTCCTGGCGCTCGCCTATCCGCACGAGCCGCTGCGCTGGAATCTCGAGTTCGCCTGGACGCTCGCTTTCTCGACCGTGCTCGCCACCGCGGGCGGTTGGTGGCTCTGGACCTACGTCCTCTCGCACACGCCCGCAGGCATTGCCGGCCTCAATGCGCTCGGCATTCCGGTGATCGCGGTGCTGAGCTCGGCGATCCAGTTAGGTGAGCGCCCGCCGCCGCTGGAGATCGCGGGAATGCTGCTCATCGGCGTCGCGCTGGCGCTGCTCGCGTGGCTCGGATTGCGCAAGCCCGAGGGCGAGATGGCGGCGGCGACCCCGGTGGACTAGCCGCGGCAGGCGGGCGCGGAGAGCGCCTGGAGGACTTCGCCCGTCTTCAGGTTCTGCACGAACGCGACAAGCGACATCTGCTCGACGTTCCAATCGGCCCGGGGCTTGAAGGCGAACGCGCCGCGCAGCGAAGGCGAAGACGGAGTTCCGCTGACGCGAATCACGGCGAGGTCGCGCGCGACGAAGCTGTGGGCGAGCTTCTCGCCGCGATTCTCGCCGGCGGTGACGCGGCTCGAAAGCCCGTTCTGGGTGATGGCCACGAAGAGCGCGAGGTCGTCGGCCTTCACTCCAGGCCGCAACGTCGCGGTTGCCGTGCCACTCGCGCCGGCCTCCGAAGGAGGCTTCCACGCGATGTCGATCTGCGCGCGCGACATCATGCCGTTCGCCGCGGCGATCGCCTTCGCAACCGCGCGCGCGTCGTCCCATCCGGGAAAATCACGCCCCTCGAGCATCACCTGCGGCGTGTACACCATGCGCGCTCCGGTGGCTTTCGCCAGCGCGCGCTGCCGCTCGGTGTAGCGCTCGTCGGCGAAGACATCCTTCCAGCCGATGTAATCCCAATAGCTCACGTGAAAGGCGATCGGCACCACGCCTTGCGTGCCCGGCCGCTGGGCGAACGACGAAAGCCAGCGATCGGCGGGCGGGCAGCTCGAGCAGCCCTCGGAGGTATACAGCTCGACGAGCGCGGCGCTCTGCAGGCCGGACGTGACCCGGCATTCGGTCGCGAGTGTCATGAGGGGCAGCAAGCCGAGAAGGATGGAAAGCCAGCGCATGGTGGTTTGTCGATTCTCCCGGCGAGAAATTACTTCTTCTTCGCCTTGCCCTTCTCGAACCGCTTCACTCCGTCGACGATCTCCTTCTTCGCCTCCTCGGGGCTTCCCCACCCCTCGACCTTCACCCATTTGCCGGGCTCCAGGTCCTTGTAGTGCGCGAAGAAGTGGGCGATCTGCGAAAGCGTTTGCTCGGGCAGGTCGCGCGCGGCCTGGATGTGCCGGTACAGGGGCGTGAGCTTGTCGATGGGCACCGCGAGGAGCTTGGTGTCCTCGCCCGCCTCGTCGGACATCTTGAGCAGCCCGATGGGCCGGCAGCGCACCACCACTCCCGGCATGAGGGCGAACGGAGTAAGCACCAGCACGTCCACCGGATCCCCATCGCCGGACAGGGTGTCAGGCACGTACCCGTAGTTGCAGGGGTAGTGCATGGCGGTGGACACGAACCGGTCGACGAAAAGGGCCCCCGTCGCCTTGTCGATCTCGTACTTGATGGGGTCCGCATTCATCGGGATCTCGATGATTACGTTGAAATCGTTGGCGAGGTCACGTCCCGACGTCACCCGGTCCAGGTTCATGGCTTGTTCCCTACTGTGGTAGATTTATCCCAGGTTCTGAACACCATTATCCAAGTTCGCGTTTTAGCACGCAAAAACGGCCCAAGAAACGACGGTGAGAAGCCTTCCCCTCATCCTGACGCTCGACCAGCACGGCGTTCCCCACCGATGGGTCACCTGGCAGCAGGCTGTTTGGTATTACGCCAAGGAACGTGTAGCTTGGGAAACAGGGAGCGAAGCGTTCACGGTCTACGGCGGGCATTGCCACCGCACCGGGGAACGCTCGAGCATCACCGCCAATTCGATCATCGCGATTCGCGGCAAGGCGCTCGCGATCAAGGGTTTCAACCAGGTACCGCCATTGAACAACCGCGAGCTTTTCAACCGCGACCGTTTCATCTGCGCATTCTGCGGCGGCAACTTCTCGCCCTTCCGGCTCACCTGCGACCACATCCTGCCGATGTCGCGCGGCGGGAGGGACCATTGGATGAACGTCGTCACGGCCTGCCGCACGTGCAACCAGAAGAAAGGCAGCCGCACTCCCGAAGAGGCGCACATGCAGCTCATCTACGCGCCCTACATTCCGAACCGCGCCGAGTTCCTGATCCTCGCCAATCGCCGCATCCTCGCCGACCAGATGGAGTTCCTGCGCCAGCATGTGTCGGCGAATTCACGCGTGCACGCGGCGAGCCTGGCCCGTGAAAAGGCATTGAACTAGGTCCGCGCGCGAAAGGGTCAGACGCATGTCGACCCCGAAGTCCGAGCACGTCGCCTACGAGATTCTCGCCGTCGGGTTCCGCTCGTACCCGCGCAGCGTCTTCATGGGCTTTGCCTTCGCGAGCCTCATGGCAGCCTTTACGTGGCCCGGCTTGCCGCACGCGTTTCTCGTCACGTGGGTCGCCGCGATCTTCGCCCTCGCGCTGCTGCGCCTGCGGCTCTCGAGCGCTTTCCTGCAATCGCGCCCTCCCGCAAGCGAGCTCGGGCGCTGGCTGCGCCAAGCGGCGTTCGCCTATGGCGCCACCGGCATCGCTTGGGGGGTCCTGGGCGCGGCGGCGATCTATTTCGCGCCGACGCGCATCGAGTACATCGAGGTCATCGGCTTCCTGATCATCGTCTTCGCCGTCATGCAATCGCAAATCACCGCCGCCCACCCGTCGGTGTTTCGCGCTTTCCTCTATTGCTCCCTGGGGCCGATCATCCTCGTCTCCGCGATCGAGCCGGCGCCGAACTACGCCGTGCGACTCCTGCTCGAGTCCCTCCTGCTCGCCGTGGGCTTTCTCGTCGGACGCGCCGGCAACCGCTACGTGGCCGATTCCATGGTGATGCGGTACGAGAACATCGAGCTGCTCCAGGACCTCACGCGGCAGAAGGAGGCGCTCGACAAGGCCAACGACGCCAAGACGCACTTCCTCGCCGCGGCGAGCCACGACCTGCGCCAGCCGATGCAAGCGGTGGTGCTGCTCGTCGAAAGCCTCCAGGAGCGCATCACCGACCCCGCGACCCGCCGCATCGCCGCCAACATCCGCTCCTCGGTCGCGTCGATGGCCGCGCTCCTCAACGCGATCCTCGACATCTCGAAGTTCGACGCCGGAACCGTGAAGCCGATCCGTTCGCACTTCCGCGTGGCGACCGTCCTCGACCGGCTGCGCAGCTCTTTCGCCGAGCAGGCGGCGCAAAGGAATCTCACGCTGAGAGTGGCGCGCTGCAGCGCGGTCATCGAGACCGACCCCATCCTCCTCTACCGCATCCTCACCAACATCACCACAAACGCCCTTCGCTACACCGATCGCGGTACGGTACTGATCGGATGCCGCCGGCGCGCCGACGGGCTCGCGATCGAGGTCTGGGATACGGGCGCGGGCATCGCCGACGATGAGCTCGAAGCGATCTTCCGCGAGTTCCACCAGCTCGGGAACCCGTCTCGCGATCGCGACCAGGGATTGGGCCTGGGGCTCGCCATCGTCGAGCGCACGGCGCAGCTCCTCGGCCACCCGCTCACGGTGAAGTCGCGCGTGGGCCACGGCTCGGTGTTCGCCATTCGCGTTCCGTACGGAGAAGCGGGGAAGGTGGTCGAGTTCGACGCGTCGCGCGCGCCGCCGTGGGCTTCGCTGCAGGGCTGCACGGCGCTGGTCGTCGACGACGACAAGGAGATTCGCGGCGCGATGCAGGTCCTCCTCGAAGGATGGGGCTGCACGGTGCGGTGCGCCGCCTCGGGCGCGGAGGCGCGCGAGATTCTCGCTTCCGGTGGCGCCGCGCCCGACGTGGTGCTCGCCGACTATCGCCTGCCGGGCGAGGAGAACGGCATCCACGTGATCCGCGCCGTGATCGCGGCCCACCCCAGGGCCACGGGAATCCTCATCACCGGCGATATCGCACCTGCGATCCTGAGGGAGGCGGAGCACTCGGGATACCTCCTGCTGCACAAGCCCTTGCGTCCCGCGCGCCTGCGCTCGCTCCTTGGCAACGCGTGGCGCGAGCGCTCCGCGGGGACCCGCGAAGTCGAGGAGCGCGAGCCGGCGTAAGCAGCCCGTGAAGATCCTCGTCATCGACGACCACGAGCTGATCCGCGAAGGGCTGCGCCCCGTGCTCGAGCAACTCGCCCAGCACGAAGGGGAAGAGATGCTCGTGCTCGAGGCATCGCGATACGAACGCGCGCTGCAGATCGCCGACGAAAATCCCGACCTCGACCTGGTGCTGCTCGATTTCCGCATCCCGGACGTCACCGGGTTCGCGGCCCTGGTCGATTTCCAGGAGCGCTTTCCCGAAGTCCCGGTGGTGATGATGTCCGGCGACGACGACGCGGCGCTGGTGCGCGGAGCGTTCGATCGCGGGGCGCTCGGCTTCATTCCCAAGTCCTCGCCCTCGCCCGTGATCCTCAACGCGCTGCGCCTCGTGCTCTCGGGCGGAACGTACCTGCCGCGCGAGGCGATGGGCGCGCCGCCCGCCGCGCAAGCCGAGGCTCCCGCGCGAGCGCACCACGGCGACGGAACGGCGGCACAGCTCGGTCTCACGCCGCGACAGATTGACGTCCTGTGGCTGGTCCTCGAAGGCAAGTCCAACAAGGTGATCTGCCGCGAGCTGGGCCTGGCCGAAGGCACGGTGAAGAACCACGTCGCCGCGGTATTGAAGGCGTTGAACGCGACCAACCGCGTGCAGGCGCTCATCGCCGCCGCCAAGCTCGGGATCAAGGCCTAGGCCGAAGGTCCTAGGACCGTGGTCATGCTTTAGCGGTGGAAATCGGCCCCGGAGCCGATTCCCGCCGCCCCCACGTTCCAATATCTTGCGGACTCCCCACAACCCGGGAGTTCGCCGTGTTCGCCAAGCTCAGCATCCGCAGCCGCCTCACGTTCCTGCTCGTCTTCGTCAACGTGCTTCTCGTCGCCGCCTCCGGCTACGCGTGGTACGCCATCTCGCGCCTCAACAATCAGCTCGAAGCCACGATCGCGGTGCAGAACCAGGTCGAGGCGGCGAGTGATCTCTCGCGGCGCGCGCAGCTCGAGTTCAAGGTCCAGGTCCAGGAATGGAAAAACACTCTCATCCGCGGCCAGGACGCCGCGCTGTTCGAGAAGCACCACAACGCCTTCCTGGAGCGCTCAGCCAAGGTCAGGGCGCATCTCGCCTCCCTCAATGCGACGGCGAAGACCGTGAACCTCCCTGCAACGCTCGCCGACGCGGCGCTCGCCGAGCACGAAGAGCTCGACCGCAAGTACGCCGAAGCCCTCAAGCTCTTCCGTCCCGCCGATCTCGCGAGCATCCACGAGGTCGACAAGGCGGTGCGCGGCATCGACCGCGCGGCTACCGACCGCATCGACGGCATCGTGAAGGAAGTCCAGGAGTTCGGTGACAAGATCGCCGCCGATACGGCCCGCGCCGCGGACGAAGAGAAGGCGAAGCTGGTCATCGGCCTCGCGACCCTCGCGCTCTTCTCGATCGCGGTGAGCGGAGTTCTCGGCACGATCATCATCGCCTCGATCGGACGCCGCCTGGTGCGCGCCTCCGAAGTCGCGCGCATCGTCGCCTCCGGCAACCTCGCCTCCAATATCGAGGCCGGCCGTCCCGACGAGATCGGACAGCTGCTCGGCTCGCTTCGCGAGATGAACGATTCGCTCTCCGGCATCGTCGGACGCGTGCGTGATTCCGCCGAGAAGGTCGGCACCGCCGCTTCCCAGATCGCCGCGGGCAACACCGACCTCTCCTCGCGCACCGAGGAGCAGGCCTCCAACCTCCAGGAGACCGCCGCCTCCATCGAAGAGATCACGGCCACCGTGAGCCAGAACGCCCAGAGCGCCAGCCAGGCGAACGAGGTCGCGGTCTCCGCGACCAAGGTCGCGGTGCGCGGCGGCAACGCGGTGAGCGAAGTCGTGAAGACGATGGAAGGCATCCAGGCGAGCTCGCGCAAGATCGCCGACATCATCGGGGTCATCGACGGCATTGCGTTCCAGACCAACATCCTCGCGCTCAACGCCGCGGTCGAAGCCGCGCGCGCCGGGGAACAAGGCAGAGGCTTCGCGGTCGTCGCCTCCGAAGTGCGCAGCCTCGCGCAACGTTCCGCCGAGGCCGCCAAGGAAATCAAGACGCTCATCACCGACTCGGTCGGACGCGTGGACGCGGGCGCCAAGCTCGCCGGAGACGCGGGCATGACGATGGCGGAAATCGTCTCGAGCGTGAGCCGCGTGTCGCAGCTGATCGGCGAGATCGCCAACGCCACCAACGAGCAGAGCGCGGGCATCACCCAGGCCAACGGCGCGGTAAGCGAGCTCGACAAGGTCACGCAGCAGAACGCCGCGCTGGTCGAGGAATCGACCGCCGCGAGCGAGTCTCTGCGCCAGCTCGCCGAAGAGATGGTCGACGCCGTATCAGTCTTCCGGCTCGGCGAGCAAGCCAAGCAGCCTCTGGTCGCGGCGGCTCCCGCCGCCCCCGCGATCGCCCCCGGGCCCAGGGTTCGCGCCCTGCCGCGTCACGAAGGCAAGCCTGCCGCGGGCTTCACCCGGTCCCAGGCGCTGGCCGCCGTCGGTGTCGCGGAAGAATGGAAGGAGTTTTGATCATGACGAACTCCGAATCCGCGGTCGCCCGCGACGAGTTCCTTTCCTTCCGGCTCGGCAAGGAGGATTACGCGATCGACATCCTGCAGGTGCGCGAGATCCGTGCCCACGAACCGGTGACGCACATCGCCAATGCGCCGGCCTACCTGAAGGGCGTCATCAACCTGCGCGGCGCGATCGTCCCGATCGTCGACATGCGCGTGAAGCTGGCGCTCGCCAAGGCCGACTACGATGCCACGACGGTCGTGATCATCCTCAACATCGCCGGCCGTCCGGTTGGCATCGTGGTGGACGCGGTCTCCGACGTCGTGAAGCTCTCCAGGGACGAGGTCCGCCCCCCGCCCACGTGGCACGGCGGAATCGAGACCGGTTTCATCCGCGGGCTCGCGCCCGTCGACGATCGGTTGCTCATCGTGATCGACATCGCCGGGCTGCTGATGAGCCAGGACGTGGCGCTCGTCGAGAAGGCGGCGGCGTGATCGCCCCGATCCGCCCGGAACTGGCGCTGGGCATCGCCCTCGCCCTCGAATCGACGGAAGCCGAGATCGAGAAGGTTCGAGGGATCCTGCGCGAGGAGAGCGATGTGCCGATGTCCGAGGACCGGGCGTTCCAGCTCCTGAGCCGCGCGAAGCGGCGCATCGAGACGGTGAGGCTCGCCCTCGGCGCCGACGGCTCGGTGCAAACCGGGATCGACTCGCATTTCGTCCAGCTCGAGCTCGCGGCCGAGAGCTACCCCGACCGCTGTTCGGTCGCCACGCTCCTGGACGGCCTCTCGCACCTGGGCGCGCTCGATTGCATCGAGCTCGCGCTGGCACCCGAGGGCGGCGGGCGCCTGTGCTTCATCGTGCACGGCGAGGAGGAGATCCCGGCCGAGAAGCTGCGCGAGCGCCTGCTCTCCCTCCTCGTGGGCGGCTCGATCGCCTGCTGCCGCCCGCTGCCCGCGGGATTCTCGAAAGCGGGATGAACATGCTCGCCAACCTCTGCGACCTCATCAGCATGCGCATGCGCGCCTGGCAGATCATGCTGTGGGCCGCCGTGATGTTCGCCGCGATCGGCGCCAGGGGACAGGAGCCGGCCGCATTCGCGCCCCCGCAGAAGCTCGTCGTCACCACCGACGAGAACTATCCGCCGTTCCTGTTTCGCGACGACGACGGAAAGCTGCAGGGCATCATCAAGGACAAGTGGGACCTCTGGGCCGAGCGCACCGGAGTGCCCGTGGAGCTGCGCGCCGTGCGGTGGTCGAAGGCGCAGGAGCTCGTGCGCCATGGCGACGCCGACGTGATCGACGCTCTCGTGCAGACCGAGGCGCGCTCGCGCTTGTACGAGTTCTCCCGCGCTCCCGCGACGATGGAAGCGCGCGTGTATTTCCACCGCACCATCAGCGGCATCCACGACGCGGAGAGCATGCGCGGATTCGCGGTCGCGGCCAAGGACGGCAGCGCCTGCGCCGAGTGGCTGCGCACCCACGGCGTCGAATCGATCCGCCGCTATCCGGACTCCGAGTCGCTCGTGATCGCCGCCGGGCGGGGCGAAGTGCGGATGTTCTGCATGGACACGCCCACCGCCGAGTACTTCCTCTTCAAGCACAACCTCGACAACGAATTTCGCCAGTCGCCGGTGCTCTACACCGCGCCCTTCGACTGGGCCGTGCTGCGCGGCCATTCCGCCCTGCGCCATTTCGTCGACGAAGGCTTCGCGCGCATCCGTCCCACCGAGATCGACGAGATCGAATCGCGGTGGCGCGGCAATCCGCTGCGCCCGCCGATGTCCGGGCCCTACATGTTCCTGCTGTCCATCGCCGGCCTCGCCGCCGTCGGCCTCTCGTTTCTCCTGATCATCTGGAACCGCATCCTGCGCCGCCACGTCTCGGGCAAGACCTCCGAGCTGGTGGAAGCCGCGGAGTCGCTGAAGAAGCAGGCCGCGCAGGCCCAATACCTCGCCACGCGCGACACGCTCACCGACCTGCCGAACCGCGAGATGATGAAGGATCGCCTGGCGCGTTCCATGGAGCTCGCCCGGCGCCGCGACCGCCACGTCGGCGTGCTGTTCGTCGACCTCGATCGCTTCAAGAGCGTGAACGACACGTTCGGCCAGGACTTCGGCGACGCGGTGCTGCAGGAGATGGCCAGGCGGCTGCGCGCCTGCGCGCGCACCGGCGACATCGTCACGCGCAACAGCGGCGACGAGTTCGTGATGATCCTCGCCAACCTCGAGAACACCGAGCATGCCGCGGCGATCGCCTCGAAGGTGCTGGGGGAGATCCACCATGCCGTGGACCTCGCCGGCAAGCGCGTCTACTGCACCGCGAGCATCGGCATCGCGGTGTACCCGAGCGACGGCCTGGAAGCGTGCGACCTGATCCGCCACGCCGACATCGCGATGGATTGCGCCAAGGAGCGCGGCCGCAACAACTTCCAGTTCTACCTTCCCGGGATGCGCGATCTCGCGGCGCGCCGCCTCGAGCTCGAGACGGGGCTGCGCAGCGCGCTCGCCCGCGACGAGTACGAATTGCACTACCAGCCCAAGGTTTCGCTCAGGACCGGGATGGTGAGCGGATTCGAGGCGCTGCTGCGCTGGCGCCACCCGCAGCACGGGCTGCTCTCGCCGGTGGAGTTCGTCCCGATCCTCGAGGACACGGGGCTCATCATGCCGGTGGGCGAGTGGGTGCTGAAAACGGCGTGCGCGCAGGTGAAGCGCTGGGAGATCGCGGGATTGCGCGTCTGCCCGATCGCGGTGAATCTCTCCGCCCTGCAATTCGGCCAGCGCGATCTCGACGCGGTCGTCGCGCGCATCATCGACGAGAGCGGCATCGACGCGGGACTTCTCGAGCTCGAGCTCACCGAGTCCTCCCTCATGCGCGAGCCCGAGGAGGCCGCGCGCATGCTGCGCCGCCTGAAGAGCTACGGGGTACGCATCGCCGTGGACGATTTCGGCACCGGCTACTCGAGCCTGGCGTACCTCAAGCGCTTCCCCATCGCCGCGCTCAAGATCGATCGCACCTTCATCCGCGACGTGACGACCAATCCCGAGGACGCGGCGATCACGCGGGCCATCATCCAGCTCGCCCACGGGATGGACCTCAAGGTGATCGCCGAGGGCGTGGAGACCGAGGCGCAGCGCCAGCTCCTCACCAACCAGGGCTGCGACGAGATGCAGGGTTTCCTTTTCAGCGCGCCGCTCGATGCCCGGGCCACCGACCTGCTGTTGGTTGCCGCGAATAACGGAGTCTGACCCTCGATTACGCCTCGCGCCGGATCTCGCGCTTCAACCAGTCGACGAACTGGCGCGCCTGCGGGCGCGCCGCCGCGCCCCTGGCGAAGATGGCGTGAAATGCGCGCGCCAGGCGCTGCTGGTGACCGAACGGCGCCACGAGGCGCTTGTCGCGAATGAGCTGGCCCACCAACGTCATGCGGCCGAGCGCCACGCCCTGCGCGTGCAGCGCGGCGTTGATCACCTGGTCGTATTGGTCGAAGGTGAGCGTGCCCGCCGGCACCGCTTCGGCCACACCCATCGCCTCGAACCACGCCGCCCACGAAAGCCACGGCCAACGGCCGGTCGGATCGTGGAGGTTCAGGAGGATGTGGTGGCGCAAATCCTCGGGGTGTCGCAACGGCACCTTCGTCGCCTTCGCCTGCTTCGCGTACGCCGGGCTGCACACCGCGGCCAGGTGCTCGCCGACGAGGTGCTCGGCGCCGGGAGGCACGTTGGCGAGCGAGCAGTCGCGGATGGAAACGTCGATGCCCTCGCGATCCAGGTCGAGCACCTCGTGTGTGGCGGCGATGCGCACGTCGACCTGCGGATGCTCGGCGCGAAAGCGCGCCAGCCGGGGGACCAGCCAGAGTGCCGCGAACGAGACCGTGGTCGTCACCGTGAGGACATGCCCGGTGCGCGCCTCGCGAAGCTTCCGGGTGGCGTCGCGCAGCTGCTCCAGCGCCTGCGCCACGGTGCGGTAGTACGCCTGACCTTCCTCGGTGAGTGCCAGCGCCTTGTGGCGGCGCTCGAAGAGCGGCACGCCCACGAACGCCTCGAGCGCCTGGATCTGCCGGCTCACCGCCGACTGCGTGAGGAAGAGCTCGCCCGCGGCGCGGGTGAAACTGAGATGCCTCGCAGCGGCTTCGAAGCCGCGCAGCAGGTCGAGCGGAGGCAGCGGGCGCGTCGCCTTAGGCATGCATCGCACGCATGCACGGGATGCGCGGTTTTCGTTTGTGGCTCCCCTTCATGGAGGGGAGAATCTGCCTGTCGGAGCGGTGCATGGAACGCATTTTTGCATGCATCCCCGTCATACAGCAAGGAGAGGGTCATGCAGCTCAATGTGAAAGCCCCGGTCCTCGCGCTCGCCGCGGGGCAGATCCTCACCCTCGACGATGCCGCGGGGCTCCGCATCCTCGCGCGGAGCGGCACCGTGTGGGTGACCGAAGAAGGCAACCCCGACGATCACATCGTCGGTCCCGGCGACACGCTCATCGTCGCGCATCCCGGCCGCACGCTGGTGCAGGCGATCGATCCCGCGTGGATCTCGCTCGCCGAGGGCGAGTGCGCGGCCAACGATTGCTTCGAGCGCGTGACGCCCGAGGAGCGCGTTTCCGAGCTGCGCCACCGCATCCACAGCCACTACTACTGAGCTTTCTCGAGCAGCATCGCGTCGCCGTAGCTGAAGAAGCGGTAGCGCTTTGCCACCGCGTGGGCGTAGGCGCGCTGGATCGTCTCGATGCCGGCGAAGGCCGAGACCAGCATGAGCAGGGTCGACTTGGGAAGGTGGAAGTTGGTGACGAGCCCTTCGACCACGCGAAAGCGATATCCCGGAACGATGAAAAGCCGCGTCTCCCCGATGCCCGCGCGCAGCTCGCCTCCCGCCGCGGCCGACTCGAGGGCGCGCAGGGCGGTCGTGCCCACCGCGATGACGCGTCCCCTCCTCGCCGTTGTCCTCGCGATCGCCTCGACCGTGGCTTCGGGCACGTCGTACCACTCGGAATGCATCACATGCGTCGAGAGGTCGTCGACGCGCACCGGCTGGAACGTGCCCGCGCCGACGTGCAGCGTGACCGGCGCGACCTCCACGCCCTGGGTGCGGATCTTCGCCAGCAGCGCCTCGTCGAAATGCATTCCGGCGGTGGGTGCGGCCACCGCGCCGGGCAAGCGCGCGTATACCGTCTGGTAACGCGCCTCGTCCTCCGGCTTGGGCTTGTGGGCGATGTAGGGAGGCAGCGGCACTTCACCGTGCCTCTCCATCGTGGTGAAGGCGTCGGTTCCGAGGAAGCGCAACTCGAAGAACTCTCCCTGGCGGCCGATCACCTCCGCCTCCACACTGCCAACCTGAATCCTGCGTCCCGCCTTGAGCGGCTTGCTGGAACGCACTTGCGCGAGGATACGATCGGAGTCCAGCACGCGCTCGACGAGAATCTCGGCCTCACCTCCCGAATCCTTGCGCGCATGCAGGCGTGCCTTGATGACGCGCGTGTCGTTCACCACCAGCAGGTCGCCCGCGTTCAGCAGCGAGACGATGTCGGGGAACGAAAGATCCTCGATCGCGCCGCTCGCACTATCGACGTGCAGCAGCCGGCTGGCGGTCCTCTCGGTTGCCGGATGCTGCGCGACGAGCTCGGGGGGAAGGTCATAGTCGAAATCGGAGAGGCGCACGCGGCGATTATAGGTGCGGGGTCGACTATAATTTCGGACCACCCTCTCCCCCTTGGGGGCTCTCCCGCATTCGCGGCAAGGCAGAGGGAGAACAGCCGGGATGGCGGAATTGGTAGACGCACGGGACTCAAAATCCCGCGGTGGCAACACCATGGGGGTTCGATTCCCCCTCCCGGCACCACTTCAGCCCGGCAGCAGCAGGCTGTGCTCCGCGCAAGGCACGGCCGCGTGGCGCTCGTAGTTGTCCTGCGAATAGGCGCAGAAGAGCGGAAACTCCTCGGCCTTCGCCAGCCGTGCCCAGAACGTCTCGAGCTGCGCGCTCGCCTCGGTCTGTCCCTGGGCCCAGAGAAGCGGGACCATCTCGACGAAAGCGCGTACCTGGCGCCCGTTGCCGCGCGCCCGCGCGATGAGCTTGCGCGCGACCTCGAAGAACTGCGCTTCATCCGGCATGCCGTCGACGAGCAGCTTCTGCAGCGTCTCGTTCGCGAGGATAGGGATGTAGCGTTGCTGCCAGCGCGCGCGGTCGACGTCGATCCAGCGCTGCCGCAGGCGCTTCTCGAGCTCGTGCAGATGGGGGGCGGAGGCGATCACGAGCGCGCCTTCGTCGCCGCGCAAGGCGCTGCCGACGAAGCCCTCGAGGGCGTCGAGAAAGATGATCTCGCTTCGGTAAACCTGCAGGATGTGCGCGGAGCGCTCGACGCTTCCCCAGAAAGCATCACCGCGGATGCTGCGCCGGTCCGGTATCGTGCCCATTCAATTGTTCCATCGGCGATTGCGTCCCTCAGTGCGGCTGGCGATCGCCTACCTTCGCGTGCGCCTTGTGGATCTGCGAGATCCGCAAGGATGCATGCAGGAAATGCTGAAAGATCGTCTGCAGCAGCTCCGGGTCGGTGCCTTCCTCCGCCGGCGTTCCAGGCTGCCGCGAGAGCTTGAAAGTCCAGTACTCGATGTCGTCGTCGCCCTTGATGCGGCCGGGGCGGCGAGCTTCGGGAAGGCGCGCGAGCTCTCCAGGCGTTATGGTCGCCAGGTAGTCGCGAATCGTCATGAGGACCTCGTCGACGCTCCCGGTGGTTTCGAGCTGCCGGTGCCACACCGTCTCGATCCTGAACGAACCGGAGTCTTCGAGCGCTTGCGTCATGTGCACCTCCAGGCCGCAGTATGTGCGATGGAGGGGCATTTCCCTATCAGACAGCGGTCCGGCCGCCGGTAGGTCCAGTCCTACCCGTCGCCCGGTAATTCTTACGCGAGCATTGCGAGGATCTGTCGTGTGGAGCGCACGCGCGACATGCGCGGAAACACCCGGCGCATGAGCTGCTCGTGATTGTCCTGCTCGGGGGAGGTGCACGCATCCGCCGCGATGACGAGGTTGTAGTCGAGGTCGCGCGCGGCGAAGGCGGTAGAGGCGATGCCCACGTCGGTCGAGCCACCGGCGAGGACGATCGTGTCGATCCGCTTCGTCCGCAACGCGACGTCAAGATAAGTCCCGTGGAAGGCGCTCCAGCGATGCTTGGGCACCACGACGTCCTCGGGGCGGGGCGCCAGCTCCTCGACGACGCGCGCCTCTTCGGTGCCGCCGGTGATGAGCGGGCCGTCCGGGTCTGCGGGTCGCAACGGCCGCAGCCGATTGTCGGTGTCGCGAAGGGTGCGCGCGCTGGTAGCGCGATCGGCGCGATGGTCGGCGTTGGCGTAGACCACGACCACGCCCGCGGCGCGCGCGGCGGCGAGCAACGCGGCCGCATTTTCCACCACGGGCGCGAAGCGCCTGCGCGAGTGCTCGTCGCGATTGACGTGGCCCTTCAGCAGATCGAAGAGGACCAGCGCGGTGCGCGCGGGCTCGAGCCGCTCGCTCACCTCGTGCTTCCCAGTACGATCTCGGAATACAGCTTCTTCCACTTCGCCTCTTCGTCGAGGATCAACGCGGGATCGACGAACTTGAGCGGCAGTTTCTGCGCGGGGTTGCCGATGCGCAGGTTGGCGGGCACGTAGCCGCCCTTCTCGAGGATCGCCTGGCCCTCCGGCGAGAGCTCGAAATCGACGAAGAGCGCCGCGGCGTGGGGATGCGGAGGCTTGCGCGTGATGCCGATGCCGTTGGCGCGCCCGATGGCCGGCTCGATGGCGAACCATTCGACCGGCGCTCCCTTCTGCTTCATCTTCTCGGCGCCGTGGCTGTAGGTGGTGAGGGCGAACGGAATTTCTCCCGAGGCCACGAGCCCGGCCAGCAGCGTGTGGCCCTTGCGTACCGAGAACCCGTTGGTTTTCGCGATCTCGCGGAAGGTGCGCAGGCCGGCTTCCTCGCCCAGGCCCTTCACCACCGTCGCGAACCAGTCCTCGTCCTCGGCCTCGATGCCGAGCCGCCCCTTCCATCGCGGATTCGCGAGGTCGGCATAGCTGCGCGGCAGCTCGTCCTTCCGGACGAGATTCGTGTTGTACGACTGCACGAACATGTTGATGCGCGTTCCGACCCATTGCCCGTGCGGGCGCAGCGCCTGCGGCATGAGATCCTTCAGATGCGGCGACTTCAGCGGCTGGAAGACTTTCTCGCGGTAGATCGCCTCCAGCTCCGGGCCGTTGGTCTCGATGATGTCGGCGTCGTGGCGGTTCGCGCGCGCCTCGGTGACCGCGCGCTGCAGGACTTTCTCGGAGCCGGCGCGCCAGCCCTTCACCTTGACGCCGTACTTCTTCTCGAACGCCGCAGAGAGCGCGGCCAGGTCCTCGGAAATGAGCGAGGTGTAGACCACGACCTCGCCCTCCTGCTTCGCGCCTCGCGCCAGGAATTGCTCGCGGTCGGCCCTTTCCGTGGACACGATCTGCGCCGATGGATCGGACAGCGCCTGCGCGAACACGAGAACCGGAAGCGCGGCGACGGCCGCGACGATGTTCCGCCATGCTGAATGCATTCTTCTCCTCCTGGTGGCTGGTCCCGCAATCATCGCACCATAACGCGCACCTACAGCTTTCGCCGACCCGCTTCGGTACACTCCGGGAACAGCTTCGGCGACGGGGAGGTTGCCGTGAGAAAAGTCCTTTTCATCTTCAGCGTCCTGAGCGATGCGGACGTGGAGTGGCTCGCCAAGGTGGGCGAGCACACCCACGTCGATGCCGGCACGGTCCTGATTCCGCTCGGCGCCCGCGTCGACTACCTCTACTTCGTCCTCGACGGACGGCTCGCGATCCGCACGCGGGCGGGCGAGCCGATCGCGATGCTCGAATCGGGCGAGATCATCGGCGAGATGTCCCTCGTGGACCCGGCGCCGACCACGGTGTCGGTGGAGGTCGCGGCGGATGCGACCCTGCTGCGCATTCCGGATTCGGTGGTGCGCGAGAAGCTCGCGAGCGATTTCGCGTTCGCGGCCCGCTTCTATCGCGCGCTCTGCGTCTTCCTCGCCGACCGGATGCGAAACGCCACGCAGCGCATGGGATACGGCAAGGCGACCGAGGACGCGAGCGACAAGGACGAGCTCAACGAGGATCTGCTCGACAACGTGCATCTGGCGGGCGCGCGCTTCGACAGGATCCTCAAGCGGCTGGCCGGTTGATGAATCGGCGACCCTCCGCCCCCTGGTGGACTCTCCCTCCTCCGAGCAAGGCAGAGGGAGCAAACGTTGGTAGCGATGTCTGAGGAGTCGGGCATCTTCAGGAAGGCGGCGCTCGATCGCCTCGCCTCGCCCGAGCGCCTCGACGAGCGCCTCGGCCTGCCCACTTACCCGCAGGCGCTGCTGCTGGCGCTCGCCGCGCTGCTCGCCGCGGTCGCCGGCTTCGCGATATGGCTTCTGTTGGCGCGCTGAGCCCCGAGCTCGCCGAGGCGGGGGCTGCCGAGCAGAGCCCGCCGCCGCGCGCGCCGCTGCCGGACACTGGGCAGCTGCGCACGCCCACCATCCTGCAGCTCGAAAGCGTGGAGTGCGGCGCCGCCGCGCTCGCGATGGTGCTCGCGTATCACGGCCGCCACGTGCCGCTCGAACAGATGCGGGTGGATTGCGGCGTGAGCCGCGACGGCAGCAAGGCGGGCGGATTGCTGCGCGCGGCACGCGCGCACGGAATGGTCGCGCGCGGCTTCAAGAAGGAGCCCGACGATCTCGCCGAGCTGCCGCTGCCGGCGATCCTGTTCTGGAACTTCAACCACTTCGTGGTCTTCGAGGGCTTTCGCGGCGGCAAGGCGTGGCTGAACGATCCCGCGCGCGGCCGGCGCAGCATCGACGCGGCCGAATTCGACCAGGCATTCACGGGCGTGGTGCTCACCTTCGAGCGCGGCGCGCAATTCCAGCCGGGCGGGCATCCGCCGTCGGTGTTCCGGTCGCTGCGCAAGTACCTCGACGGCTTCCGCGTTTCCATCGGCATCGCGTTCTTCATCGGTCTCATGCTCGTGCTCCCGGGCCTGGTGATGCCGTGGCTCCTGGGGCGCTTCGTCGACGAGGTGCTGGTCGCCCGGATCGACGGCATCGCGCTGCCCCTGCTCATCGGCCTGCTGCTCGCGGCACTCGCGCGCTCCCTCCTGCTCGCGATCCAGGCGCGGGTCCTGATGGACACGTTCGGGCGCGCGGCGAGGGCGTCGGCCAAGCGCTTCTTCGCGCACGCGTTGGCGCTGCCGATGACGTTCTACTCGCAGCGCTCGGCCGGCGAGATCGCCGCGCGCGTGGATTTGAACGAGCACGTCGCCGAGACGATCTCCGCCGACCTCGCGCACCTGGCACTCGACCTGCTCACCGCGAGCTTCTTCATGGTGCTGATGGTGCGGCTCGATTGGCGTCTCGCCCTGGTCGTCGCCGGTTGCCTCGCATTCGAGCTCTTCGCGTGGCGCGCGCTCGCGAAGCGCACCGCCGAGATCTCGCAGGAGCTCTCGGTGCAGGCGGGAAAGCTCGCCGGCACGGCGACCGGCGCCCTGTCCAACATCGAGACCATCAAGGCGGGGGGCCAGGAAAACGCGCTCTTCCTCAAGTGGCTGGGACTGCAGGTCCAGTTCGTGAACGCGTCGATCCGCGCGCAGCGCTACGCGCTCACCTTGGGACAGGCGCCCGCGATCCTCGGGCTCATCGCGCATCTCGCGGTGCTGGGGGTGGGCAGCGCGCTCATCATGAAGGGCGGCTTCAGCGTGGGTGACCTCGTGGCCTTCCAGGTGCTGCTCGCCGGATTCACCGCGCCCCTGCACGCGCTTTTCGGCGTCACGCAGAAACTCCAGACGCTGCGCGGCGACCTCGCGCGGCTGGACGACGTGCTGCACCACGCGCCGGAGAGCGGCGTCACCGTCGTCGACCGCGCGCCCGAGATTCCGGCGCCGTGCCTTTCCGGCGCGCTCGATTTCCAGGAAGTGACGTTCGGCTACAACCGCGGCGAGGCGCCGCTCATCGAAAACTTCTCGCTCACGTTGAAGCCCGGCGGCCGCGTGGCGCTGGTGGGCGCCTCGGGCTCGGGCAAGTCGACCGTGGCCCGGATCGCGGCGGGACTCTACCGGCCCTGGAGCGGCGAGGTCCTCTTCGACGGCCAACCGCGCGATCTCTACGAGCGAACGCACCTCGCCGAAGCGGTGGCCTACGTCGACCAGGACGTGATGCTCTTCGAGGGCAGCGTGCGCGACAACCTGACGCTCTGGAATCCCGCGCCCGACGAGGTGCTGCGCGCCGCACTGCGCGACGCCGCCCTCGAGGAAGAGATCTTCGAGCGGGTCGGCGGCCTCGATGCGCCGCTGCAGGAAGGGGCGCGCAACCTGAGCGGCGGGCAGCGCCAGCGCCTCGAGATCGCGCGGGCGCTGGTGCGAAATCCCGTGCTGCTCATCCTCGACGAGGCGACGAGCGCGCTCGACCCCGCCTCCGAGGCGCTGGTCGAAGCGAACCTGCGCCGGCGCCGCGTGACCTGCCTCGTCGTCGCGCATCGCTTGTCGACGGTGCGCGATGCCGACGAGATCCTCGTCCTGGAAGGCGGCCACGTCGTCGAGCGCGGCACGCACGATGAGCTCTCGCTCATTCCCGACGGCCGCTACGCCGCGCTTGTCGCCTCCGATTCCGGGGAGGCCTGAACGTGTTCGATCCCGGCCTCTCGCACAAATCCACCACCCTCGACGCCGCATGGCGCCTGCTCGTCCCCGAAACCGGTGTCAGGGACGAGTTTTCCGCGCCGGTTTCCGAGGATCCGGCGGAGGTGCTCGAGGGACTCGCGGGAAGAAAGGGGATGCGCTCGCGACGCGTGCTCCTCAATGCGAGATGGTGGTGCCAGGCGGGCGGACCGATGATCGCGCGCGTGGTCGAGCGCCGGCGGCTGCCGCGCACGCGCCCGCCGCGGTTGAGTCCCGAGCTTGCAGCGGGTACCGGGTGGGTGGCGCTCGTGCCCGACCTTACCGGCTACCGCATGCGCGCGACCAACGAGGACGGCAAGGTCGTCGAGTGGCGCGTGAACGACGCGGTGGCAAGCCGGCTCTCGCCCTTCGCGTTCACTTTCTTCCGGAGATTCGAAAAACGCGCGCTGGTTGCGCGCGACATGCAGCGCTTCGCGATGCTGCACGGCGGGCGCGACCTCGCATTGCTGCTCATGGCCGGCTTCATCGCCGCTTTGGTCGGGCTCTTCACGCCGGTCGCGACGGGCTGGTTGATCGACCGCGCGATTCCTTCCGGCGCCACCGGCACGGTACAGGCGATCATCGCCGGCCTCGCGGTCGCGGGCGTTTCGATCATCGCCCTCGAGGCGCTGCGGGCGCTCGCCGTGATGCGCTTCGAGGCGCGCATCGGCGTCGCACTCCAGGCCGCCCTCGTCGATCGCGTGGTGTGCGCGCCGGCGCAGTTCTTCCGCAACTTCTCGAGCGGCGACCTGGCGCTGCGCATGGGATCGGTCAACACCATCCAGCGCACCATCACCGGCTCCACCATCGGCACTTTCGTGACCTCGCTCTTCCTCTTCGCCAACGTCGGCCTCATGATCGCGTACAGCCCGTCGCTGACGCTCGCCGCCTCCTCCATCGTGGTGGTGGTGATCGGCGTGTCGACGTTGATCGGGCTGGCGCGGCTGCGCGTCGGCCCGCGCCTGGAGGCGCTCGACGGCAAGCTCTCGGCGATGACCTTCGAGATCTTCGCCGGCATCGCCAAGCTGCGCGCGAGCGCCGCGGAGCCGAGAGCCTTCCGCCAGTGGTACGCGAAATACCACGAATTCCGCAACACCAACGGCGAGAGCGCGACGCTCAGCAACTGGGAGTCGGTCGCGCTGAACCTGCTGCAGCCCGCGGCGACGATCCTCGTGCTGTGGCTCGCCTGGCGCCTGCAGCCCACTTCGAACATGACGACCGGCGATTTCGTCGCCTTCCACGCGGCCCTCTTCGCGCTCCTGGGCGGAGTGCACTCGCTGGTGTCCACCGCGCTCGACCTCGTGAACCTGAAGCCGGTGTGGGATCGCGCGCGCCCGATCCTCGAGACCGCGCCCGAGGACGCGGGCGAGAGCGGCGAGCGCCACGATCCGAACGGCGCCATCGAGATCCATCACGTGAGCTTCGCCTATCCCGGCGGCCCCGAGGTCCTGCACGACGTCGACCTTTCGATCAGGCCCGGCGAATTCGTCGCGATCGTGGGCGCGAGCGGCTCGGGCAAGTCGACGCTGCTGCGCATGCTGCTGGGCTTCGAAGCGCCGGCGCACGGCGAGATCCGCTACGACGGCAAGAACCTGAAGCGCCTCGACCTGCGGCATCTGCGCCGCCGCGTCGGCACCGTGCTGCAGGGCGGCAAGCTCTGGGCGGGCGACATCCTCACCAACATCGCCGGCGCTCATAACCTGGGCGTGGAGGCGGCCTCGGAAGCGGCGCGCAAGGCGGGCCTCGAGAAGGACATCGAGGCGATGCCGATGGGCCTCTATACCGTGGTGGGCGAGGGATTGAGCACGCTGTCGGGCGGGCAGCGCCAGCGCGTGCTCATCGCTCGGGCGCTCATCTCGTCACCGAAGATCCTTCTTCTCGACGAAGCGACGAGCGCCTTGGACAACGTCTCTCAGGCGACCGTGCTCGAAGGGTTGTCGGGTCTGGAGGCGACGCGGGTGATCATCGCACACCGGCTGAACACGGTCCGCAACGCCGATCGCATCGTGGTCCTCGACCGCGGGCGGATCGTCCAGGAAGGGACGTTCCGCGATCTGGCGCGCGCGAGCGGGCCGTTCTCGGCCATGCTCGCGCGGCAGGTGGCCTAGCGGCCGCCAGTGACCCCGGCCGCTGCAATCGCAGCCATGGGCCGGGGCCCCGTTTCCCTAGTTCTTCTTGGTCTTGCTGTCGATGGACGCGATCTTCGTGCCGCCGATGTCGGGCTTGTCGCGCTGCGCGGTCACGACGATGGTCTCCATCTTGACCACTTTGTCGGCGGGTTTCGGGCGCTGCCCGGTAATCACGATCGTTTCCATCTTGCGCACTTCCTGACCGCCGGCAACCTTGTCGAGCTGCTGCTCGGAAAGTTCGCCATCGTGCGCCGAAGTGGTTTTTTGCTTCTTGGACATGGTGCCTCCACTGGTTGAATTGCAATTGAAAGATAGCATCCGCCTTGAGGGTGGCACGGCCGTTGCATTGGAAGGGGATGCCCGCTCCCACCGGGTCGCGCGTATTGAAGATCCTGCTGGTCGACGATACGCCCGGCCGCGCCTCGGCCCTCCAGCAGGCGCTCTCCGCCGTGGAGGGCGTCGAGGTGGCGTGCACCCTCGACTCGCCCCTCGAGCTCCTCGCGCGCGTGGGCGAGCACTGTCCCGACGTGGTGCTGATCGAGACCGATTCCCCCAGCCGCGACGTCCTCGAGCAGCTCGCCGCCGTCTCGTCGTCGGCACCGCGGCCGGTCGTGATGTTCACCGGGAGCTCCGACGACGAATCCATCCGCGCCTCGCTGCGCGTGGGCGTTTCCGCCTACATCGTCGACGGCATCGCCGCGGGCCGCATCGCGCCCATCATGCGCGTGGCGATGGAGCGCTTCGGCGCCGAGCAGCGGTTGCGCGCCGAGCTCGAAGCCACCCGCGAGAAGCTCGAGGACCGCAAGCTCATCGAGCGCGCGAAAGGCATCCTGATGAGGCAGCGCAACGCGAGCGAAGAGGAAGCCTTCGCGCAGCTGCGCTCGCTTGCGATGCAGCGCGGCCTGCGACTCGGAGAGGCCGCCCGGCAGGTCATCGACGTCGCCGCCCTGCTCGGCTGAAGCGCCCAAATTCGTGCTGCAGTGCACCATATTGGCGCGCGAAACCGGTGCATTGGGGCGCTGATCCCCGGCCTTTCCCTCTGGGAACCCTGTTGGCACGGCTGTTGCAATAGCCGATACAGCGACTCCCGGCCAACGGCGGCCGGGGGCCCGACAAAGGCGTCCGGCATGCGCTCCCAAGCGCGGCCGCGACGCCTTTGCCGTTCATGCCGGCATGCGCTCCCAAGCGCGGCCGCGACGCCTTTGCCGTTCATGGACCGAAGACAAAGGGAGCCCGAGTCGATGCACAACGATCGCACCAACGATGCACGCCGCAAATTCCTGTCGCAATCGACGCTGGGGACCGCGGCCGTAGTGGCAAGCCTCGCGCCCGGGATGCGCGCCTCGGTCTGGGCCGCCGGCTCCGATGCGCCGGAGAAGAAGGAAGTGAAGGTCGGATTCATCCCGCTCACCGACTGCGCCTCGGTGGTGATGGCCTCGGTGAAGGGCTTCGACAAGAAGTACGGCATCACCATCACCGCGTCGAAGGAAGCCTCGTGGGCGGCGGTGCGCGACAAGCTCGTGAACGGCGAGCTCGACGCCGCGCACGTCCTCTACGGACTCATCTACGGCGTGCAGATGGGCATCGGCGGGCCGAAGAAGGACATGGCCGTGTTGATGAGCCTGAACAACAACGGCCAGGCGATCACGCTCTCCTCGCAGCTGAAGGACAAGGGGGCGACCGACGGAGAAAAGCTCGCCGCGCTCATTGCCAGGGAGAAGCGCGAATACACGTTCGCGCAGACCTTTCCCACCGGCACGCACGCGATGTGGATCTACTACTGGCTCGCGGCGCACGGCATCAACCCGATGAAGGACGTGAAGACCATCACCGTGCCCCCGCCGCAGATGGTCGCCAACATGCGCGTGGGCAACATGGACGGCTTCTGCGTCGGCGAGCCGTGGGGCGCGCGCGCCATCGCCGACAAGATCGGCTTCACCGCGCTCACCACGCAGGCGCTGTGGAAGGACCATCCGGAGAAAACGCTCGGCACCACGCTCGAATTCGTGCAGGCCAATCCCAACACCGCGCGCGCGATGACCGCGGCCGTGCTCGAGGCCGGCAAGTGGATCGACGCGAGCCCCGCCAACCGCAAGGAGACGGCGGAAGTGATCGGGCAGAAGTCGTACGTGAATTGCGAGACCGAGGTAATTCTCGGCCGCTTCCTCGGCCACTACGACAACGGCATCGGCAAGTCCTGGGAAGACCCCGACTACATGAAGTTCTGCAACGACGGGCTGGTGAACTTCCCGTGGCTGTCCGACGGCATGTGGTTCATGACGCAGCACCGCCGCTGGGGACTTCTCAAGGAAGACCCGAACTACCTCGAGGTCGCGAAGAGAGTGAACCAGATCGAGATCTACAAGCAGGCGGCGTCGATGGCGAAGGTGAACGTACCGAAGGAGGTGATGCGCACTTCGAAGCTGATGGACGGCGTCACCTGGGATGGCAAGGACCCGGTGAAGTACGCGGGTGCCTTCAAGGTGAAGGTCGCCTGATGAGCGCGGTCCGGTCGATCCATCTCGAGCGGCGCGTGGTGGCGCATCCGTCGGCGTTGCGGGTGCGGGCCGTCACCCGGGATGACGGGCCACGGCGCCTCCCCGCCCCGCCTTGGCTCGTGCGCCTCGCAGCAATGACCCTCGGCATCGCGGTCTTCGTGGCCCTTTGGGCGGCGATCGCGCAATTCGGGCGCATCCCCGATCCGCTGTCGGTGTTCAGGGAGGCGGTGAAGATCTTCTCCAACCCCTTCTACCGCAACGGGCCCAACGACCAGGGCATCGGCTGGAACGTTCTCATGTCGCTGGGACGCGTGGCGATCGGCTTCGGGCTCGCCGCGGCGCTCGGCATCCCGATGGGATTCATGATCGGCCGCTTTCGCTTTCTCTCCGACATGGCCGCGCCGATCATCGCGCTCCTGAAGCCGGTGAGCCCGCTCGCCTGGCTGCCGATCGGGCTGCTGCTGTTCAAGGCGGCCAACCCCGCGTCGATCTACGTGATCTTCGTCTGCTCGCTGTGGCCGATGATCGTGAACACCGCGGTGGGCGTGCGCCAGATCCCGAGCGACTATCTCAACGTCGCGCGCGTGCTGAACCTCTCCGAATGGAAAGTCTTCACGCGCATCCTCTTTCCGGCGGTGCTGCCCTACATGCTGACCGGGGTGCGCCTTTCCATCGGCGTGGCGTGGCTCGTCATCGTCGCCGCCGAGATGCTCACCGGGGGCGTGGGGATCGGCTTCTGGGTCTGGGACGAGTGGAACAACCTCAAGGTCGATCACATCCTCATCGCGATCTTCGTCATCGGGATGGTGGGCCTCGCCCTCGAGCAGGCGCTCATCTTCGTCGCGAAACGCTTCAGCCATGGCGTCGCCGCATGACGGACAAATGCCTGCAGATCGAAGAGGTCGGCATGGTGTTCGAGACGCGCGGCACGCGCTTCGAGGCGCTACGCGACATCTCTCTCACGGTGAAGCGCGGCGAGTTCGTGAGCCTCATCGGGCACTCGGGGTGCGGAAAGTCCACGCTCCTGAACCTCGCGGCGGGGTTGCTCAAGCCCACCGCGGGGTTCCTCCTCCTCAACAACAAGGAGATCGCCGGTCCCGGGCCGGAGCGCGGCGTGGTGTTCCAGAACCATTCGCTCCTGCCGTGGCTTACGTGCACCGGCAACGTCCACCTCGCAGTGGAACGCGTCTTCGGAGAAAGGGAATCGAGGGCGCAGCTCGCCGAGCGCACCCGCGCCGCGCTGGCGCTCGTCGGACTCTCTGCGGCCGCCGCCAAGTACCCCGAGGAGATTTCCGGCGGCATGAAGCAGCGGGTCGGCATCGCGCGAGCGCTGGCGATGGAGCCCAAGGTGCTGCTCCTCGACGAGCCGTTCGGCGCGCTCGACGCGCTCACCCGCGCGCACCTCCAGGACGAGCTCATGGCCATCGTCGCCAAGACCGCTTCCACGGTGGTGATGGTCACGCACGACGTCGACGAGGCGGTGCTGCTGTCGGACCGCATCGTGATGATGACCAACGGGCCCGCGGCGACGATCGGCGCGATCCTCGCCGTGGACCTCGCGCGGCCGCGCATGCGCCTCGAGCTCGCCACGCATCCGCGCTACATCGAATGCCGGCGCGAAGTGCTCGAATTCCTGTACACGCGGCAGGCGCGGATGGTGGCTTAGATGGATGGCGGCAAAAACCTGGGACGGACCCCAAACCAAGAAGGTGCGAACACCGGGGTCCGTCCCAAGCTGGTCGTCGTTGGCAACGGCATGGCCGGGGTGCGCGCGGTCGAGGAGCTGCTCACGCTGGCGCCCGATCACTACGAGATCGCGGTGTTCGGGGCCGAGCCGCATCCCAACTACAACCGCATCCTTCTCTCGCCGGTGCTCGCGGGCGAGCAGACGCTCGCGGACATCGTTCTCAATCCGGTGGAGTGGTATCACGCCAACGGCATCCGGCTGCACCTCGGCCGGAAGGTGCACAGGATCGATCGCGTCGCTCGCGAGGTCGTGGCGGACGACGGCACGCGCGAGCCCTACGACCGGCTGCTGCTCGCGACGGGGTCGAATCCCTTCATCCTCCCGATCCCCGGCGTCGATCTCGAAGGCGTGCTCACGTATCGCGACATCCAGGACACGCAGCGGATGATCGAGGCGGCGGGCCGGTACCGGGACGCGGTCGTGATCGGCGGCGGCCTCCTCGGCCTCGAGGCGGCGAACGGCCTCAAGCTGCGCGGCATGAACGTGACCGTCGTGCACCTCATGCCGTGGCTGATGGAGCGGCAGCTCGACAAGGCCGCCGCGCGCTTGCTGCAGAAGACGCTGGAGGACAAGGGCCTGCAGTTCAGGCTTGAAGCCCAGACGGAGAGTTTGCTGGGCGAGGAGCGCGTAAAGGCTGTTCGCCTCAAGACCGGCGAGGAGATCCCCGCGCAGCTCGTCGTCATGGCGGTCGGCATCCGCCCCAACACCGAGCTCGCGCAAGCGGCGGGGCTGCACTGCAATCGCGGCATCGTCGTGAACGACACGATGCAGACATTCGATCCGCGCATCTACGCCGTGGGCGAATGCGTGAGCCACCGCGGCACCGCGTACGGGCTGGTGGCGCCGCTCTTCGAAATGGCGAGGGTGTGCGCCAACCACCTCGCGCACCACGGCATCGGCCGCTACGCCGGCTCGGCCCCGTCGACGAAGCTCAAAGTGACCGGCGTGGACCTCTTCTCCGCGGGCGACTTCAGCGGCGGCGACGGCACCGAGGACATCGTGCTCGCCGACCCGGGCGCGGGCGTCTACAAGAAGCTCGTGATCAAGGACGACAAGCTCGTCGGCGCGGTGATGTACGGCGATACCGTCGACGGCGCGTGGTACTTCAAGCTCCTGCGCGAAGGGCGCAGCGTCGCCGGGATCCGCGACAAGCTCATGTTCGGCGAATCGAACCTGGGAGACGCGGGGCACCTCGGACAGAACAAGGCCGCGGGAATGGCCGCCGCGGACGAAGTCTGCGGCTGCAACGGCGTCTGCAAGGGCGCGATCGTGAAAGCGATCAAGGACAAGGGGCTCTTCACGCTGGAAGAGGTGCGCCGGCACACCAAGGCGTCGAGCTCGTGCGGATCGTGCACGGGGCTCGTCGAGCAGATCCTGATATTCACGGCGGGCGGCGACTATTCGACCACGCCGAAGCGAAAGGCCGTGTGCGCATGCACCGAGCGCACGCACCAGGAAGTCCGCGACGCGATCCGCGAGCACGAGCTGCTCTGCATCGCGGCGGTGCGCGAATTCCTCGAGTGGCGCTCCCCCGACGGCTGCGCCACCTGCCGGCCGGCGCTCAACTACTACCTGCTGTCGACCTGGCCGCACCGCGCCAAGGACGACCCGCAGTCGCGCTTCATCAACGAACGCTCGCACGCCAACATCCAGAAGGACGGCACCTATTCGGTGGTGCCGCGCATGTGGGGCGGGGAGACCAATGCCGCCGAGCTGCGCCGCATCGCGGACGTCGTGGACAAGTACGCGATCCCCACGGTGAAGGTGACCGGCGGCCAGCGCATCGACCTCCTCGGGGTGAAGAAGGAAGACCTGCCCGCGGTGTGGAAGGACCTCGACATGCCTTCGGGGCACGCGTACGCCAAGGCTCTGCGCACGGTGAAGACGTGCGTGGGATCCGAATGGTGCCGCTTCGGGACGCAGGATTCGACACGCATGGGCCAGGAGCTGGAGCGCGCGCTGTGGCGCATGTACGCGCCGCATAAGGTGAAGCTCGCGGTGTCGGGCTGCCCGCGCAACTGCGCCGAGTCGGGAATCAAGGATGTCGGCGTGATCGGCGTCGATTCCGGCTGGGAGATCTACGTCGCTGGAAACGGCGGCATCAAGACGGAGGTCGCGCAGTTCCTCTGCAAGGTCGCCACCCACGCGGAGGTTCTCGAATATGCGGGCGCCTTCCTGCAGCTCTACCGCGAGGAGGGCTTCTACCTCGAGCGCACCGTGCACTACGTCGGACGCGTCGGTCTCGATCACGTGAAGCGGCGCGTTCTCGATGACGGCGCGGGTCGCAAGGCTTTGTGGGAGCGCCTGCAGTTCGCGCTCGACGGCGAGCCCGACCCGTGGCACGAACCCGCCAGGGCCGGAATCGACCTGCGGCAATTCGAGACGGTATGAAGCGGGTGCGCGTCTGCAGGCTCGAGGACATTCCGCGCCTGGGCGCGCGCCGCTACCGGCACGCCGACGGCAAGACCATCGCCATCTTCCGCAGCGCCGCCGACAAGGTCTTCGCGCTGCACGACCGCTGCCCCCACAAGGGCGGGCCGCTTTCCCAGGGAATCGTGTTCGGCGAGAGTGTGGCGTGCCCGTTGCACAACTGGTGCATCGACCTCAATTCAGGCACCGCGGCCGCGCCGGATGAGGGAATGGTGGAAAGGTTCGAAGTCGAGGTCGTCGAAGGCGTGGTCGAGCTGTGCTGACCCGCTCCACCTGCTGTTACTGCGGCACCGGCTGCGGGGTGGTCATCCAGACCGCCGGCGATCGCATCACCGGCGTGGCGGGCGATGCCGATCATCCTTCCAGCCGCGGGAAGCTGTGCACGAAAGGCTCGACGCTGCCCCTCACGATGGCGCCGCCGGCCATGGCGGGGCGCGCGCGGTACCCCGAAAGACGCGAGGCACGAGACGCGAGACGCGAGAGGGTCTCGTGGAACGAGGCGCTCGACTTCGTCGCGGACAGGTTCGCGCAAACGATCGCGAGGCACGGACCCGATTCTGTCGCGTTCTATATCTCGGGGCAGTTGCTGACGGAGGACTACTACGTCTTCAACAAGCTCGCGAAGGGGTTGATCGGCACGGCGAATGTCGACACCAATTCGCGGCTTTGCATGTCTTCGGCGGTGACCGGTTACACGAAGACGCTCGGCGCCGACGCCCCGCCGGGCTGCTACGAGGACATCGACCACGCGGGCTGTCTCTTCATCGCAGGCTCGAATACCGCGTTCGCGCACCCGGTGCTCTTCCGGCGCATCGAGGAAGCCCGCGCCCGGCGCCCGGACTTGAAGATCGTCGTCGTCGATCCGCGGCGCACCGACACCGCGCGTTTCGCGGATCTGCACCTCGCGATCCTGCCCGGCACCGACGTGGCGCTTTTCCACGCGATGCTGCACGTGATGATGTGGGAGAAGCTCGTCGACGAGCGCTACATCGCGGCGCACACCGAGGGTTTCGAAGCGCTGCGCAACATCGTGCGCGACTGCACGCCACGGGCGGCGGCCGAAATCTGCGGCGTGCGGACGGAGGACATCGTCACTGCGGCGCGTTGGTTTGCGGGTGCTCCCTCTCCCGGGGACAGATCACAGCTCGATGCCGGATGTGCTCTGCCCCCCAATGGCCGGGGAGACGGTCATCGCTTCCCAACACTCTCTCTCTATTGCCAGGGACTCAATCAATCCTCGAGCGGCACCGCAAAGAACGCCGCGCTCATCAACCTTCACCTCGCCACCGGGCAGATCGGGCGCGCCGGCGCCGGTCCCTTCAGCCTCACCGGACAGCCGAACGCGATGGGCGGGCGCGAAGTCGGCGGGCTCGCCACGAGCCTCGTCGCGCATCGCGACCTCGGCAACGCGGCGCACCGCGCCGAGATCGAGAAGCTGTGGGGCGTGGAGCGCGTGCCCCACGCGCCGGGGCTGACCGCGGTCGAGCTCTTCGACGCCGTGAAGCGCGGGCAGGTGAAGATCGTCTGGATCGCCTGCACCAATCCCGCGCAATCGCTTCCCGACCTGCCGAACGTGCGCGCCGCGCTCGAGGCCGCGGAGCTTGTCATCCTGCAGGAGGCCTACGCGAACACCGAGACCGCGCCCTTCGCCGATGTCCTGCTGCCCGCGACGAGCTGGGGCGAGAAGGACGGCACCGTCACCAACTCCGAGCGCCGCATCTCGCGCGTTCGCGCCGCGCTGCCGCCGCCCTTCGAGGCGCGGCACGATTGGGAGATCGTGTGCGATTTTGCGCGGAGGCTGGAAACAAAAGAAATAAAAGGGTCAGACTCCAATATTCGCGACCATCAATCGTCGCAAGCTCGAATATTGGAGCCTGACCCTTTTATTTCACTGTTTCCCTTCACGACTCCCGAAGAGATCTGGAACGAGCACCGCGAGACCACGCGCGGGCGCGATCTCGACATCACGGGACTCAGTTACGCGATCCTCGACGAGCGCGGGCCGCAGCAGTGGCCGTTTCCGCAAGGCGCGGCGGGCGGCACGGTGCGCTTGTATGCGGACGGAGCCTTTCAAACACCGAGCGGCAGGGCGCAATTCTTCGCTGAAGGCTACCGGCCGGTGGCCGAGCCGGTCGATGCGCGTTATGCGCTCCGGCTCACCACGGGACGGCTGCGCGACCATTGGCACGGGCTGTCGCGTACCGGCAATGTCGCGGCGCTCTTCGGCCATGTGCCCGAGCCGCGGCTGGGCATGAACGCGAATGACCTGGCACGGCGCGGCATCCGGGCGGGCGATCTCGTGCGCGTCGAGTCGCGGCGCGGCGCGCTCCACGTGATCGTCGAGGAAGACGAAGCGGTGCGCTCGGGGCAAGCCTATCTTCCGATGCACTGGGGCAAGCGCTTCCTCGGCGGCCGCGCGAGCGAGGGCGTGAACACCATCACGACGCCGGCATTCGATCCGGTGTCGAAACAACCCGAGCTGAAGCACGCCGCGGTCCGGGTCGCCGCGGTCGATCTCCCCTGGCGGCTCGTCGCGTTCGCCGAATGCGACGCGGCGGGCGTTCACGACGGGCTGCAGGCGCTTCAACCCGACGTGACCTTCGCGAGCGCGGTGCTGATCGGGCGCGATCGTCCGGGGATCCTGTTTCGTGCCGCGCACGCAACGTCCCCTCCCGCGGAATGGATCGCCGCGCTCGATGCCCTCCTCGGCCTCGACAGCGAAGACATCCTGCGCTACGACGACCTGTGCCTCGGCCACTCGCGCCGCATTCGCATCGCCGGCGATCGACTGCTCGGCGTGCGGCTTACCGGGGGCGCGGCGGCGCTCACCAGCGGCGAGTGGCTGCGCGATTGGCTGGTGCGCGGCGAGCCCGTCGCCGCCATCCGCAGCACGCTCCTCAAACCGGGGACAGACCCCAGTTTTCTGCCAGGTGGAAAATCGGGGTCTGTCCCCGGTTTGAAGGTGGTTTGCCAGTGCCATAACGTGAGCGAGCGGGAAATCGTGGCTGCGCTTCCCGCCTGCGAGGGCGATGCGAGTGCGCGGCTGGCCGGCCTCCAGGCGCAGCTCAAGTGCGGAACGAACTGCGGCTCGTGCCTTCCCGAGCTGCGCGCGCTCGTCGAGAAAGCGGCGGAAAAAACGCGGAGAATGGTCGCGTGAGCGACTTCGATCCGCGGCCGTATCTCAAGGAAATCGCGCGCGGCCAGCACGGCGCGCGCAACCTGACGCGCGACCAGGCGCGCATCCTCTTCACCGCCATCTTCGCCGGCGAGGTGTCCGACGTGGCGCTTGGAGCGATCCTCGTCGCGCTGCGGGTGAAGGGCGAAAACGTCGAAGAGCTGGCCGGCATGATGGATGCGCTGGCGCCTCACGTGAACGCGATGCGGCTGCCCACCCGGGGGCTCCTCCCGGTCCTCGTTCCCAGCTACAACGGCGCGCGCAAGCTGCCCAACCTCGTGCCGCTATTGGCGCTGCTTCTCGCGCGCGAGGGTGTTCCCGTCGTCGTGCACGGCGCGTTCCAGGAACTCTCCCGCGTGAGCACGTTCCACGTGCTGAAGATGCTCGGCCAGACGCCGGTCGCGACGATCGCCGAGGGCGAGCGCGCGCTCGAGGACAATGGTCTCGCGGCCGTTCCCATCGAGGTCCTGTCGCCCAACCTCGCGCGCTTGATCGACATCCGCCTGAAGATCGGCGTGCGCAACAGCGGCCACACGCTGGCCAAGCTGCTCCTGCCCGACGGAGTTCATCCCAACGAGGCATGCCGCCTCATCGCCGTGACGCACCCGGAATTCCTGCAGCTCATGCGCGAGTTCTTCATCACCGCGCCCGCCAACGCGTTCATCATGCGCGGGGTCGAGGGGGAGGCCGTGGTGCGCCTGCACTCGCCGCAGCCGATCGAGGAGATGCGCTACGACGGCGCGCCGGTGACGCGCATCATCGGCGAGGGCGAAAAGGACTACGCGCTACCGCCGCGTGAGGCGCACGCGACCGCGAAGTGGACGCAGGACGTTCTCGACGGCAAGTACCCGCCGCCGATCGCCCTCGCGCGCCAGGTCGGCCTTATCGTCGATCATTGCAAGGCAAGCGCTCTTGTGGCGCAGCGCCGCCAGGCGCTCGCCCCATGAAGGGCAAGGTCTACCTCGTCGGCGCGGGACCGGGCGATCCGGAGCTCCTCACGCTGAAGGCGGTGAAGGCGTTGAAGAAAGCCGACGTGGTGCTGTGCGACGATCTCGTGAGCGAGGAGATCCTCGCTTATGCGCGCCCCAACGCGCGTGTGATCCCCGTCGGCAAGCGCGGCGGGTGCAAATCCACTCCGCAGGAATTCATCGAGCGCCTGATGATCTCCGAGGCTCGGCACGGCCGCATCGTCGTGCGCCTGAAGGGCGGCGACCCGTTCATGTTCGGGCGCGGCGGCGAGGAGTGCGCGGCCCTACGCACGGCGCGAGTCGATTTCGAAGTCGTGAACGGCATCACCGCCGGAATCGCCGCCGCCTCCGCGCTCGGCATCCCCCTCACCCATCGCGACCTGTGCCATGGAGCGATCTTCATCACCGGCCACGAGACGCACGGCAAGCCGACCGACTGGGCGACGCTCGCGGCCACCGGGCTGCCGCTCGTGATCTACATGGGTGTGGCGCGATGCGAGGCGATCCAGCGCGGGCTTCTCGAGGGCGGCCTGGCGGCGTCAACCCCCGCGGCCGTCGTCTGCAACGCGACGCGCGGCGATCAGCGCTCGATCGTCACGCGCCTCGACCGGCTTGCGCAAGACCTGCGCGCGTCGGCGATCGCGAGCCCCGCGATCATGGTCATCGGCGAGGTGGCGCGTCTTGCCGAAAATGCCGCAGGAAATCGAGCAGCGCCGCAACCGCAAGCCCTGCATCTTCCACGCTGACGGTCTCGGCGGGGTTGTGGCTCACGCCGCCCGCGCCGCAGCGAACGAACATCATTCCCGCGTCGGTGAACTCCGCCAGCACCATCGCGTCGTGGCCGGCGCCGCTCGGCAGGCGCATCGCCTCGATCCCCTGGCGCTCGATGCTGCGCGCGATCTCATCCTGCAGCCATGGCGCGCACGGAACCGCCTGGACCTCGTGGGTCATGGTGCGCTCGAGCTTGACGCCGCGGCGCTTGGCGATCGCGTCGCACGCGGCGAGCGCATCGCGCGCCCCCGCGGCCTGGGTCTCGCCGTCGGCCGCGCGGATATCGACGGTGAATTCGACTTCACCGGGAATCACGTTGCCGGTGCCGTCCTTCACCCTGAGGACACCGACGGTTCCCACGAGCGAGCCCCCGGCGCTGCAGCGCTTCTCGATCGCAAGGACCATTTCCGCGGCCGCCGTGAGCGCGTCGCGGCGGATCGCCATGGGAACGGTTCCCGCGTGGCCCGCCTCGCCGATCACCTTCAGCAAGTGGCGGTTTCCCGCCGCGATGCTCGTCACCACGCCCAGCGGCCGGCCGGCGTTGAGGAGCACCGGGCCTTGCTCGATGTGGACTTCAAGGTATGCGGCGAGCTTGGAGGGATCGATGCGTGAGGGGGCCACCTTCGCGGGATCGAGGCCGGCGGAACGCATCGCATCGGCCAAGGTCACGCCGTCGCCGTCGCGCCGCTCGAGCACGGCCGCCTCGAGGCGCCCGACCATCGCGCGGCTGGCGAGAAAGCTCGTCTGGAAGCGCGCGCCCTCTTCATCGGCGAAGGCGGCGATCTCGATCGCGACCGGCAAGCGCTCGCCGCGGCGGTGGAGCTCGGCGACGCACGCGATCGGCACCAGGATGCCGAGCACGCCGTCGTACTTGCCACCGTTGCGCACCGAATCGAAGTGCGAGCCCATGAGGAGCGTTTGTTCCGTGCTCCCCTCGTAGCGCCCGATCACGCTGCCGATGGCATCGACGCGCACGCTCATCCCGGCCTCGCGCATCCACTGCGCGATCTGGTTCGCCGCCGCCTGGTGGGCCGGCGTGAGGTACGTGCGCGTGTAGTGGTCGGGCGATTCGCTATGCCGCCCGAGCTCCGCGATGCGATCGATGACTTCATGTCCGGCGTTCATCGCCGGGAGTGTAGCATCGCGAAATGGACCGGGATTTCGTCGAGCGCGAGTACAACAATCGCGCGTTGGTGCCGGAGCATCCGGCGTTCTTCGAGCGTTGGAGCAAGGATTCGGCGTTCGTGCGCGCCACGCTTCCGTGCGAGCTCGACGTTCCCTACGGTTCCGATCCGCGCCATCGCTTCGATCTTTTCCCCGCTGCGAAGGCGCGCGGGACGCTCATGTTCATCCATGGCGGCTATTGGCGCTCGCTCGACAAGTCGATGTTCTCCTGGCTCGCGGCCTCCTGGGTCGCCGCGGGCGTGAACTTGGCGCTTCCCAGCTATCGCCTGGCGCCCGGCGCGCGCATCGAGGAGATCGTCGATGACGCGATCGCCGCGACCAACTGGCTCGCGCGCAAGGGGCCCGGGCACGGACTGTCGGCAGATCGCATCGTGGTGAGCGGACATTCGGCGGGCGGGCATCTCGCCGCGGCGTTGTTTGCGGCGCCGTTGGCGCGATTCACGTTCGATCCGACACGCATCGTCGGCGGCGCGCCGGTGAGCGGCATCTTCGACTTCGCACCGCTGCTGCAGCACAGCTTCAACGCGGACTTCCGGCTTGACGAGGCATCCGCACAGCGCCTGGACCTCTTCGACAAGAAGCCCACCATCGCCGCCCCCCTGGTCATCGCCGCCGGCGGCGCGGAGAGCTCCGAATTCCAGCGCCAGTCGCGCCTCCTCGCCGAGGCGTGGAAGCCGCAGGTCGCCGCACTGCAGATCCTCCCCGGCTTGAACCACTTCAGCATTGTCGACGCCTTCGCCGAACGCGGGCAGCCGCTCTACGACGCCACGCTGGCGCTTTTCTAGATGTTGTCCCTCTCCCTGTCGGAGAGCCCCGGGGGGAGAGGGTTAATCCATTCGCGGTGAGGCAGGGCGTCGAAGTTGGGCCGCCCGGAATCGCGCCGCGCCTCGGGGTCGCGGTTAACCTCGCTACCTGAAAACGAACGGCGCCTCGCA
>WNFI01052823.1_pt3 | contig 54955 bp, 48 predicted proteins | sample 5400471 | NCBI WGS metagenome assembly WNFI01 (sample SAMN13153348, study PRJNA577476) | soil metagenome | isolation source: 100 cm saprolite on Douglas fir-dominated hillslope | place: USA:California | collected 2013-09-17
GCCGAGTCAGTGGCTTTGTTCGATTACGCCAGCCGGGGCGACAAGGCGCGCGCCGCCGTGCTCTACTTGTGGTTCCTGCCGTTGCTGCGGCTCGATACCGTGCCCAAGTTCGTCCAGTTCATCAAGTGGGTGCAAGCCGAGGTCGGCCATGGGGCGCCGCATGTCCGGCCGCCGCGGCTGCCGCTGGCCGGCGCCGACCTGGATCTGGCCCGCGCGGTGCTGGCGAAAGCGCTCAGGGACCGGGCCAAGCTCTGAGGCATCTTTTGACAGGATTGACGGGATGAACCAGATTGCCCGTTCCTGTTTCGATTTCTTATTAATCCGGTTAATCCTGTCTTATTAAAACTATCGTATGAAACCCGACGGCGGCTCACTCATCGGCTTCGGCTCCAGCGGTCTTGGCGGCGCCACGTTCAAGGCCTTCGACCCGGCGCGCGGGGCGCAGATTGAGCCGTCGTTCACCTCGGCCACGATCGAGGATGTCGCGCGCGCCGTGGAACTGGCCGCGGTAGCCGCGCCGGCCTGGGCGAAGCTCCCGGGGGCGCAGCGCAACAAATTTCTCCGGACGATTGCCGACAACCTCGAGGCGAAGGCGGCGGACCTGGTGGCCCGCGCCATGTTGGAAACCGGGCTGCCCGAGGCCCGGCTCAAGACCGAGGTCGCCCGCACGGCCGGGCAATTGCGGCTCTACGGCGAGGCGGCGGAGCGCGGCGACTGGCTCGACGCGCGAATCGAGACGGCGTTGCCGGAACGCCAGCCGCTGCCGAAACCCGATCACCGTTCCATGCTGCGGCCGCTCGGCCCGGTGGTGGTGTTCGGTTCCAGCAATTTTCCACTCGCCTATTCGGCGGCGGGCGGCGACACAGCGTCCGCACTGGCTGCCGGCTGCCCGGTGATCGTGAAGGCGCACCCGGCGCATCCCGGCACCGGCGAACTGGTCGGCCGCTTGATCCTGCACGCCGTCCGGGATTGCGGGCTGCCCGAAGGCACGTTCTCGCTTCTGTTCGACGCCGGCTTCGAGGTGGGGCAGGCCCTGGTGAAGCACCCGCTGGTCAAGGCGGGGGGCTTCACCGGCTCGCTCAAGGGCGGCCGGACGCTGACCGACCTTGCCGCGGCCCGGCCCGAGCCGATTCCGGTCTATGCCGAGATGGGCAGCATCAATCCGCTGTTCATCCTGCCCGGGGCCATCGCCGAGCGGCAGGCCGCCCTGGTCGAGGGGCTGTATGCGTCATCGATGGTCGGCGTCGGCCAGTTCTGCACCAATCCCGGGGTGATCGTGCTGCAAAAATCCCCCGCGGCCCGGCAGTTCGTCAAGGACCTCGCGGCCCGGCTGGCCGCGACGCGTGAAGGGGTCATGCTGACGCCCGGCATTCGGAAAAATTTCGTGACCAACACGACAGCGCGCACCCACCAGCCCGGGGTGAAGGTCCTGGCGCAGGGCAATGCGGTCTCGATGTGCAGCGCGGCGCCGGTGTGGTTTGAGACGGACGCGCTGGATTTCCAGAGCAACCACGCGCTGGCGGAGGAGATATTCGGCCCGAGCTCGCTGGTGGTATGGTGCACGGATCGCGCGGAGATGCTCGCCGTCGCGCAGGACCTCGAGGGCAATCTGACCGCCACGCTGCACGCCGGCGCCGCGGAGGCGAAGGAGCAGGGCGAGCTGGTTGCGATCCTGGCGGCGAAGGCCGGCCGGGTGATTCTCAACGGTTATCCGACCGGACTGGAGGTCAGCCCGGCGATTGTGCACGGCGGACCCTATCCGGCGACAAGCGACGGCGGCCGCAGCACCTCGGTCGGCACCCGCGCGCTCAACCGCTGGGCCCGGCTCGTCTGCTACCAGGGTTTTTCCGACGACCTGCTCCCGCCCGAATTGCAGAACGCGAACCCGCTCGGCCTGCTGCGGCTGGTGAACGGGCAATGGACACGGGAATCAATCCGGTAAGGGCGCTTGCCCCCAAGCGCCCGGCTGGGCCGTTGAGGGCAACGGCCGAGGCTTCGCATTCGTCGCGGCCTCTACTGCAGTTTGGACGCTGCGTGGCGGATGGCGCGCTGGTAGGCCGTCAGCCCGGGATCGTCGGTCGTGTCGCAAAGCGTGTTGAGCACCCGCTGCAACGCCTCGGCGTGCCGACCTTGCTGATAAAGTGTCAGGGCAAGGAAGACGTCGAACTCGGCGTTGTCGGGGAACTGGGTTTTGCCCGAACGGAGCACCTCGGTAGAGCGTTCGAGCTGGCCGAGGTTGCGCAGCGTGGAGCCAAGCCCGAGCAACGCGCCGGAGAGCTCGTTGGGCGGCAGGCCGAGGGCGATCGCCTTCTCATAATAGGGCAGGGCGTCCGCCGCGCGGTCGAGCACGTCGCAGGTCCACGCGAGCTGGTGGTTGATCTCCGCGACGTTCGGGTGCCTGGCGTCGAGCTTCTGCAGCCGGGGAAAGATTTCCTCCGCCTGCCCGTGGGCCCGCGCGCCGACAATGGCGTCCAATTCTTCGCGCCAGGCACTCATAGCGGTAAGCAAAAAGCTTTAAGCTGTGAGCTACGCATGGCCTGCAGGGTCTGTTGCCGGGCTTAAAGCTTATGGGTTGGCGCTTGCAGCTTTTTTCTCCGGCAGCGCCCGGGTGGCGACTTCGGAGGCGAAGCGGCCGAGGAGGTCGGCGAGCTTGTGGACGCCTTCGTCGCCCTTGGCGCGGGAACGGAGCGAGGCGCTCTGCGTCTCGGCTTCCTTGGCCCCGAGTACGAGGACGTAGGGAATCTTCTCGAGCTCGGCGCGGCGGATCTTGGCCCCGAGCTTGTCGGAGTGCGTGTCGACCGACGCGCGGAGGCCGGCGCCGAGCAGCTGGTCGAGCGTGGCCTTGGCGTAGTCGAGGTTTTTGTCGCTGATGGGCACGAGACGGATCTGCTCGGGCGCGAGCCAGAGAGGGAAGTCGCCGCCGAAGTGCTCGATGAGCACGCCACAGAAGCGCTCCATCGAGCCGAAGGGCGCGCGGTGGATCATGACCGGGCGGTGCGAGGTGTTGTCGGCGCCGATGTAGGTGAGGTCGAAGCGCACGGGGAGGTTGTAGTCCACCTGGACGGTGCCGAGCTGCCACTCGCGGCCGATGACGTCCTTGACCATGAAGTCGATCTTCGGGCCGTAGAAAGCAGCCTCGCCGGGCTCCTCGGTGAAGACCATGCCGATGGTCTGTGCGGCGCTGCGGCAGGCCGCCTCCGCCTTGTCCCACATGGCGGGATCGCCGGTGTATTTGTTGGAGTCGGGGTCGCGGAGGCCGATGCGCACGCGGTAGTCGGACATGCCGAGGGTCGTGAGGATGGTCTTGACGAGCGAAAGACAGCCGAGGATCTCCGGCTGCACCTGCTCCTCGGTGCAGAAGAGGTGGGCGTCGTCCTGCGTGAAGCCGCGGACGCGGGTCATGCCGTTGAGCTCGCCGGACTGCTCCCAGCGGTAGACGGTGCCGAACTCGGCAAGGCGCACCGGCAGGTCGCGGTAGGAATGCGGTTGCGACGAGTAGATTTTCACGTGGTGCGGGCAGTTCATCGGCTTGAGCAGGAAGCCGTCGATGAGCTGGTCGTCGGGGAGGACGCGGTCCTTGGTGATGGTTTCCTTGCCGGTGAGCTTGTTGACTTTCTCGGCGAGGTGGACGGACACGGCGTCGATGCGGTTGGACATCTCGGCGCAGGAGCAGCCGGAGGAGATGAGCTGGTCAAGGAAGTCGCGCTCGACCACCGGCGGGAACTGCGAGTCCTTGTAATAGGGGAAGTGGCCGGAGGTCTTGTAGAGCGAGAGCCGGCCGATGTGCGGCGTGAAGACCTGCGAGTAACCCTGTTTTTTCAACTCGGCGGAAATGAAGTTCTGCAGCTCCTGGCGGAGGATGGAGCCGTTGGGCGTCCAGAGGATGAGCCCCTGGCCGACGTCCTCGTCGATGTGGAACAGCTTGAGTTCCTTGCCGAGCTTGCGGTGGTCGCGGAGCTTGGCCTGCTCGAGCTGGGTGAGGTAGTTGGCGAGTTCCTCCTTCGAGGGGAAGGCGGTGCCGTAGATGCGCTGGAGCTGCTTGTTGGTTTCGTCGCCGCGGTGGTAGGCGCCGGCGATGGACAGGAGCTTGAACGCCTTGATCTGCTTCGTGTAGCGGACGTGTGTGCCGGCGCAAAGATCGGAGAACTCGCCGTTGGTGTAGAACGATATTTTTTCGCCCTCGGGGATGTCGGCCAGGCGGCCGAGCTTGTAGCGCTCCTGGCCGCGCGACTTGATGATCTGCTCGGCCTCGACGCGCGGGACCTCCTTGCGGGTGAACGCCTGGTTCTCCTCGATAACCTTCTTCATCTCTGCCTCGATCCTGGCGAGATCCTCGGTGGTCAGCTTGTGGTCGAGGTCGATGTCGTAATAGAATCCGGTGTCGGTCGGCGGGCCGATGTCGAGCTTGGCCTCGGGGAAAAGGCGGAGCACGGCGGTGGCGAGCACGTGCGATGCGGAGTGACGGAGCTCTTCCAAGGGAGTCATGGACATGGCGGTGGTTGGTTTTGGTCCTGCGTACGAATGCAGGACCGAAAGTCTGATTGGCGACACAGATTGGCCGCGTGTCAATGCCGGGTTAGAACCAAGGGGTTTTGGCCATAAAAAGCACAAAAGGACGCAAAAAACTGGAGGGCCCAGCGGGAGCTGGGCCCTCCACCAATTACTTCTTCAGCGGCTCGAGGGTGTAGCCGTCCTTGCCGTCCTTCATGGACCAGCCGGCGGCGGCCAGTTCTTTGCGCACGGCGTCGGCGCCGCCGAAGTCCTTGGCCTGCTTCGCGGCCCAGCGCTTCTCGGCAAGGGCGGTAATCGCGGCGGGAACCTCGGCTTTGGGAGCAGCTGCAGCCTGCAGACTGAAACCGAAAGCAAACATCATTCGGTCGAGTGCCTCGAGTAGGCTAGCAGCATGCTTCGGAAGAACGCCTCGAGAGAGGCGATTGATATCGCCGAATAGCTCACCCAAAGCAGCTGGTGTATTTAAGTCGTCGTTTAGAGAGGCGAGAACAAGCGCGAGTTGGCTGTTATTGGGCTCCGGCTTTTCGGCCCCTGCGGCACTCACAAGTCCTTCACGGAATCGGCGAAGGTTGTTCAACGCGCTTTCTGCCGCGTGCAGCGAATCGAGCGTGAAGTTCAGTTGCTTGCGCGGGTGGCCGGAGAGCAGGGCGAAGCGCACGGCCATGGCGGAGTAGCCCTTGGCCAGCAAGTCGCCGAGAACGTAGTAGTTCCCCTTGCTCTTGCTCATCGTGGTGCCGTCCACCAGCAGGTGTTCGCTGTGATACCAGTGGTTCGCGAACTTGGTGCCGTTGCAGCACTGGCTCTGGGCGATCTCGTTTTCGTGGTGGGGAAAGAGCAGGTCCACGCCGCCGGTGTGGAGGTCAATCGTGTCGCCGAGGATGGCCTTGCTCATGGCGCTGCACTCGATGTGCCAGCCGGGACGGCCGGCGTCGGCGCCGCGCGGGCCGGGCCACTTGACGTCGCCGTCCTCCGTGGGTTTGTGGGCCTTCCAGAGCGCGAAGTCGGAGATCGAGTCCTTGTGGTCGGAGTCGGCGACGGTATCGGTGGCCTGGAGTTCGCGCTCCTTGACGCGCGAGAGTTTCCCGTAGTCGGCGAAGGACGAGACCTTGAAATACACCGAGCCGTCAGCGGCGCGGTAGGCGTTGCCCTTCTCCATCAGCACCTCGATCATGTTCACCTGCTCCTTGATGTAGCCGGTGGCGGTGGGTTCGGCGTGGGGCGGCAGAAGGTTGAGGGCGGCGCAGTCGGCATGGAACAGGTCGGTCCATTTCTTTGTGATCTCCGCCAGTGGGCGCTTCTCTGCCCGGGTCTGGCCAATGGTGCGGTCGTCCACGTCGGTGAGGTTGCGCACGTGCTTCACCTTGTCCTTACCGAACTCGAGCTCGAGCAGCCGGCGGATGACGTCGTTGATGATGAAGGTCCGGAAATTGCCGATGTGGGCCGGAGCATAGACCGTCGGGCCGCAGTTGTAGAAACGGAAGACATCCTTCGGGTCGTTTGGATCAGGACGACGAAGTTCCTTTAGGCTGCGGGTGAGGGAATCGTGTAGGCGGATTGGCATGTAGCTCGTAAAGTTGACCACAAAAGGCGCAAAAAGCGCAGAACTTTCAATCCCGGATTAGCCAACTGATTTTTTGCCACAAAGAGTCACAAAAAGAGTGGTATCTGTCGGCGAATGATTTCCGCGCGCCTACAGGCGCCTTGAGAGCCAAAGCTGTCTGCGTTTTTGTGCTTTTTGTGGCCAAACTGCCTTGGTTGGTTGGCAAAAGATTAGCGTGAAATGGCGCCAATTAGTGGTTTACTCCCGGCTTTCCACTTCCATGGCCAAGAAATTCCAGCTCAACCTCACGCATCGTCCGCGGCGCCTGCGCCGGCAGCCCAGCCGCCGCGCCCTCGTGACCGAAACGGTGCTGCGGGTGGAGGATCTCATTGCCCCGCTGTTCGTCGTGGACGGCAAGGGCCGGCCCGAGCCGATCGCGTCCATGCCGGGTGTCAGCCGCTTCAATCTCGCCGACCTGGTCCGGGAATGCCGCGAGCTGCACCAGCTCGGGGTGCCGGCCGTGGCACTGTTTCCGAAACTCGACGCCAAATTGAAGGATGCGGACGGCACCGAGGCGCTCAATAAAAACACGCTGGTGTTGCGCGCGGTCCGCGCCGTGAAGAAAGCCGTGCCGGAGCTGACGGTCATCACCGACGTCGCGCTCGATCCCTACACCAGCCACGGGCACGACGGCGTGCTGACCGCGGCCGGCGACGACGTGGACAACGACCGCACGGTGGCGATCCTGTGCCGCATGGCGGTGCTGCAGGCGGCGGCCGGCGTGGATTTTGTCGCACCCTCTGACATGATGGACGGCCGCGTCGGCGCGATCCGCAAGACGCTCGATGCCGCGGGGCACACCGACACGGGCATCCTGGCTTATTCGGTGAAATTCAACTCGGCTTACTACGGTCCGTTCCGCGAGGCGGTGGGCAGCGCACAGGCCGCGGGCACGCGGCTGCTCAGCAAGGCCACCTACCAGATGAACCCCGCCAACCGCCGCGAGGCGGTTCGCGAGATGCAACTCGATGTGCAGGAGGGCGCCGACATCGTGATGGTGAAGCCCGCCGGCCTCTACCTCGACATCATCCGCGAGGTGCGGAACAACACCCGGCTGCCTGTGGCGGCGTATCAGATTTCCGGTGAATATGCCCAGATCCAGGCGGCGGCGAGGCTCGGCTGGCTCGACCTGGCGCGCTGCCGCGACGAATCGCTGCTGGCCATCAAGCGCGCCGGCGCGGACATGATCCTGACCTATTTCGCCAAGGACGTGGCGAAGGCCCTCAAGAAATAGGGCGCCTCACTTCCGCGGCCCGTGCCGCAGCGTGCTGTGCCGGACGCTGTAGCCGAAATAAACCGCGAAACCGAGGGCCATCCAGATGGCGAGCCGCAACCACGTGTCGACGGGGAGCATATACATCTGCAACAGGCAGGTGGCGACGCCGAGGATAGAGACGAGGGGCAGCCACGGCGTGCGGAAGGGCCGGGGCAGGTCGGGGCGCTTGACCCGCAGCACCCAGACGCCGAGGCAGACGAGGGCGAAGGCCATGAGCGTGCCGATCGAAATGAGTTCGCCCAGCAGATCGAGCGGCAGCAAGCCGGCAACAATGGCGCACACGACGCCGGTCAGGATGGTCGTGACGTGCGGCGTGCGGAAACGCGGATGGATCTTGCTGAACGAGGGCGGCAGCAGGCCGTCCTTGGCCATCGAGAAAAAGATGCGCGGCTGGCCGAGCAGCGAGACCAGGCAGACCGAGGTCAGGCCGGCGATCGTGGCGATCTCGATGCTGATGCGCAGCCAGCCGGGGGCGTGCACCTGCTGCAGGGCGAAGATAAACGGCGCATCGACGCCGAGCTTGGTGTAGTTGACCATGCCGGTGAGCACCGCGGACACCCCGATGAAGAGCACCGAGCAGACCGCAAGACAGCCGAGCAGGCCGATCGGCATGTCGCGCTGCGGGTTGCGTGCCTCCTGCGCGGCGGCGGAGACGTTGTCGAAGCCCACGTAGGCGAAGAAGATCACCGCGGAGCCCTTGAAGACGCCGCTCCAGCCGAACTCGCCGAAGGTGCCGTTGTTGGGCGGAATGAAGGGCGTCCAGTTGGCCGCCACAACCTCGCGGTGGCCGAGCATCCACCACAGGCCGTAACCGATGAGCACCACGAGGACGCCCACCTTGATGAAGACCATCGAATTGTTGAAGTTCGCGGACTCCTTGATGCCGATGACCAGCACGACGGTGAGCGCCAGTGAGATGAAGACCGCAGGCAGATTGATCAGGGTGCCCGTGGTGACCAGCGGATGGTATTCGTAGGCGAAACCCAGCAGGTGCGTGGTCACCGTCTGGGTCCGGTCGATGGCAAACGGCGCCGAACCGATGACCGCGGGGATCTTGATGCCGAACCACGGCTCGGCGAGGAATTCCTGGATCGCACCCGACCAGCTGACGGCCACCGCGGCGCCGGAGAAAAGATATTCGAGGATCAGGTCCCAGCCGATGACCCAGGCCAGGAATTCACCCATCGTCGCGTAGGTGTAGGTGTAGGCGCTGCCGGCGACGGGAATCATCGTGGAGAACTCGGCGTAGCACAAGCCGGCGAAGAGGCAGGAGATGCCGCAGAGGATGTAGGACAACACGATGGCCGGGCCGGCGTAATTGGCCGCGGAAGTGCCGGCCAGGACGAAGATGCCGGCGCCGACCACCGAACCGATGCCCAGGCTGATGAGGTTGAGCGGGCCGAGCTCGCGCTTCAGGCGATGCTCGCCGGTCGACTCGGACTCGGCAATGAGCGTGGCGACCGGTTTGGTTTGGAAGAGCCTCACGGAACGGGGGCCCCGACCTTGAGCTTCGCTCCGGAACCGCCGCTGGCGCAGCCGGCCGGCAACAAAATCAACGAAAGCGCGGCCAGGAAACTGGGCGGACGGAGCGAAATCATGGGGATGAACCGTAACTGACCGTTCGCCCGCACGGTGGCAACAAGCCTTTTAGCGGCTGCGCTTGGTCTTGCGCGGGCGCTCGCCCTCTTCCTCCTCGTCCTCGCCGTCGTCGTCCTTGTCTTTGTCCTTGTCCGCGGGTTTGTCTTCGCCGTCCTTGTCCTCGCCGCCCTCGTCGTCGTCGTCCCACTTGAGCGAGGCGTCGTTCTTGAGTTTTTCCTCCTCACCGGCCTCGACCTCGGGCAAATCGTCCTCGTCCTCCTCCGCGGCGCCCTTTTCACCCTCGTCGTCGTCGTCGCCGTGGCCGGCGGGCATGAAGTCGAGGATGGCGGTGATTTCCTGGAACAGGTGCACGGCGCGGCCCTCGATGAAGTCGTTGTTTTGCGCCTCGCGGAGCTGGTCCTCGACCTCGTCCACCGTGAGCTTCTCCTCCAGGTCCAGCAGGTCGTTGAGCAGTTTCACGCGCAGGCGGGTGATGTGGTCGAGGAAGTCGGCGTAGGGCCCGTTCTCCTCGTCGATGACGTCGGGCAGGGCGAAGAGCTTTTCCTCGGACTCCAGCAGGGGCTGCTTGGTGCGGGCGAGACGTACCTTGCCCTTGCCCAGGTCCTTGGTGATGCGGAAGGGGATGAAGGTGCGCTCGAAGATGTCGGTGTCGAAGCCGTATTCGCGCAGCGGGTCGATCAGCTCGATGATGTGGTCGACCTGCCGGGGGTCGATGATGCTCAGGCCGTCCACGTCCCAGTGAACCGGATCGCTGACCTCGTCGACCCACCAGTTGTGGTCGTCGCCGAGCCGGACAATGCACCATTCAAGTTGGGGGGATCCTTTCGGCATGGGTGTTCTGATTTCGCTGCACGAAAAGGGGCCCGCTCCGCCCTTGTCAAATCTTGAAACGCAGAAACTTGGAAAATCTTTCAGTCCTTGAGATCGGACGTAAAATTCGGCGGCAGGGTGCGCCGGAAGGCGTAAATAACAAGTCCAAAAATTCTCCCCCGGGCGTGGCGGGACGGACGCTTGAAAGTTGCCCCGTGGGTGCCACTGTCCGCGGCACATGGGCTGGCTCTATCAACACGCCGTCAAACCGGCGCTTTTCCGCCTCGATCCGGAGCGGGCGCACGAAGCGGCGGTGGACGCACTGGCCCTGCTGGGGATGATCCGGCCGCTCTGCGCGGTGCTGGAGCGGGTACACCGCCTGCCGCCGCAGGTGCACCGGCCGGTGGAATGCTTCGGCTTGAAATTTCCCAATGCGGTCGGCCTGGCCGCCGGGTTCGACAAGAACGGCCGCGCCTGGCGCGCCGCCGCCGCGCTGGGCTTCGGCCACGTCGAGATCGGCACCGTCACGCTCCACGCGCAACCCGGCAACGAACGGCCGCGCGCCTTCCGCTATCCGGCGGAGGAGGCGCTCATCAACCGGCTGGGCTTCAACAACGCCGGCGCCGCGGCGTTGGCCGCCCGGCTGGCGAAGCTCCCCGGCCCGGGCCGGCGGATCATCCCGCTCGGCATCAATCTCGGGAAAAGCAAGGTCGCGTCGCTCGACGAGGCAGTGGAAGATTATCTCGGCAGCTTCCGGCTGCTGGCGGAGCACGCGGACTACGTGGCGGTGAACGTCAGCAGCCCCAACACGCCCGGCTTGCGCGAGTTGCAGGACGCCGCATGGCTCTCGCCGCTGCTCGCCGCGCTGGTGGCGGAGAACGCCGCGCGCACCGCCGCGGGCCGGCCGCGCCGGCCGCTGCTGTTGAAAATCGCGCCCGACCTGGGTTTCCCGCAAATCGACACAGTGCTGCAGGTCGTCGCCGACCTGCGGCTCGACGGCATCATCGCGACCAACACGACGCTCGCCCGGCCCGGTTCACTGGCGGCGGTCAAAGAGACGGGCGGGTTGAGCGGCCGGCCGTTGCAGCGGCGTTCGACGGAAATCATCAATTATATCGCCCGCGCCACCTCGGGCCGTCTGCCGATCATCGGCGTCGGCGGCATCATGGACGAGGCGTCGGCGGGCGAGAAGCTCGATGCCGGCGCCACGCTCGTGCAGCTTTACACCGGGCTGGTCTACCGCGGGCCGTTCTTCGCCGCCGAAGTCGCGCGCGCCCTGGCCCAGCGCCAGCGGAAGCAGCGGACATAGCCCGCCAAAAAAAGCCCGCCCGGCGGATCAGGGCTGGGCTTCGGGCTTGGATTCCTCGGCGGATGGCGTTTCTCCCACGGGTGCCGGTTCCTCTGCTGGCGGTGTGGCGGCCTCGGGTATGGCTTCCTCGGCAGAGGAGGCTTCGGCGGGTTTGCCAGCCGGGGCCTCAGCGGAGACTGGCGCCTCCGGAAAGTCCACCGGGTCGTTTTCCTCGTCGCCGGCCTCGGCCTTCCTGGCGGATTGCGGGGCCATCGGCGGCGGGGCGAAGAGTTTGCCGTCGGAGAATTCCGTCACGTAGCCCTCCATGACGAGCCAGCGCAGGTCGTTGCTCATTTTGCGGAGCTTCTCGGACTGCTCCGGCGGCAGGGCCGCAAAGGGCGCCGGCGATTGCGGCGTGCCTTCCGGCAGCGGCGCGGCCGCCAGGGCGGCGGCCACGTCGATCGCGAGGAAGCTCTTGGGCAGAGCCTTCACGGGCACCATCGGGTTCTTCTCGATGAAATCGATCAACGCGGTAATGGACTCGGAGAAAACCTGGCCCGGCACGCGGAAGCGGCGCTTGACGGCGCAGACGTAGGAGACGCCGCGCGAGCCCTTCTTAAAAATGGTGAAGCCTTCGCGGCGCAGGCGGCCACGGAGCGCGTTGGCCGTGTCGAGCGGGAAGCGGCGCTGGCGCTCGACGTGGCCCTCGAGGGCGCGGCGGATTTCGCCGGGCGGCAGCTTCTCGATGAGCTTGCCGTGGAAGCGCACCGTCTCGACGGCCCGCACGACCTTGTCGCGCGCATTGGCCAGCAGATGCAGACGGGCGTCCTCGATGCTGTCGAAAGTGAGGGCGGCGGGGGCCGCAGGGACGGCCGGCGCCTCAGCGACGGGCACGGCAGCTGCCACGTGCGATAGAGTATCGGCTGAGGGAGCCAAGGTTTCAAGCGCAGGAGCGTTCTCCACTGGCGACGGGGCCGGGGCAACCGGCGGAACGGGGACCTCGATCGGCGGCGTGCTGGGTGTCCGTGCGACCGGGGGTTTCCAGGTGTAGCGCACGGCCTTCTTCATCTTCTCCAGCCACTGGGCGATGACCTCGGGCTCGCGCATGGAGACAATGCTCTCGCGGAACCGCTCGAAGGGCATGCGGCTGAGCTTGGCGGCGTGATGCTGCTGCAGGATATTCTGGTAACGGTGGTGGTTGGGCGGCCCGAGCAGCTCGCCGGTGATGCCACACTTGTTGATGATCGGGAAATTCCCCTTCGGGGCCTCGACCTCGACCTCCTGCAGGTCGAAGAAGGCGCCGAGGTTGTTGCCCAGCGCGTGCTGGATGGCGGCGTCCTCCGTGTCGAACGGCAGGTGGTCGGGCAGCGACATGAAGAGCGGGGCGGGCTTTGCGGGCACGGCCGGCTTGGCCGGGGTCTCCCCCTCGGCGGCGGGTGCGGCCGGCGCCGGGCGCTCGGGCCGGGCGCGCTGGAGCACGATGACGAAGCGGTCGTTCTTTTCGAGCACCGCCTTGGTGATTTCAAAAAGCTGGTAGGTGCGGCAGGAGGCGCGGACGGCCTTCACCATCGCGGCGAAGCCGTTGTCCTCGGGATAGCAGGTCGCGACAAAATACGGGCTGATGTAGGGCGCGCGGTCGAACTGCTGGCCGCCACCCTCGCGGCGCTGTTCGCCCCCGCGGAAATCCCGGCGGCGCTCGACGCCACCCGGGCCACCGCGATCGAAGCGCCGGCGGTCGCCGCCCGGCGGCTGACCCTCGCCCGCCGGTGCGCCGGCCGGAGTCCCCGGCGCACCCGTCATCGGGCCGGCCGGCTTGTGGAATGTGCGACGATCGCGCGGCGGCGCGCCGCGCCCGCCGCCATCGTCCCGGCGCGGAGGCCGGTCGCCGCGGTCAAAATCGCGTTCGCGGCGGCCAGGGGACACCGGTTTAACCTCGGTCCACTGCGTGCCGAAGTTGAAAGTCTGCAACTGGCTGAGGTCGATTTTGTTCAACCCCGGCTCGTTGGTTTCGTTGGCGGGCTTGGTCGTTGGTTTCGTTGGCGGGCTTGGTGTCGTCCATGAAAGTAGCTGAAAAACGGGCGTGGTTACCCGGTAAGTGTCGTAGAGTGGCTTGGAGTTCCGCGTCGCAGGTCAGGCGCGCGGTAAAGTGGTAGATTGCCCTGAGATGAAACACCTACGCAAGCGCATTTCGGGGCTTTACAAGGCCGGACGGATTTACCTAAGTCACCGCTCCTTCAGGTTGGGCATGCTCGGGTGGTGGAATTGGTAGACACACACGTTTGAGGTGCGTGTGCCGTAAGGCGTGCAGGTTCGAGTCCTGTCCCGAGCACCAGCCTTCGCTCCTCCGGAGCTACGGCTGGCCGGCAAGCCCTTATGACCGGAATCCCGCCCAACGCATTTGACCGCCGGGCCTTTATGGCGAAGCTATTGCGCCTCAACCGCCCATGAAATCCGACGCCATCAAGCAGGCCCTGCTCGAATCCTACGCCCGGGACGGCGGCATCAACCACCTCGACGGCGTCAACCTGCCCTCGCAGGACGTCGTCAGCGAGCTGGCCCGCGACTTCATGCACGTGCTGTTCCCCGGGTATTTCGAGCAGACCAGCCTGGCGCAAAAGGACGTGCCCGCGTGGCTCGACCGCCTGCTGGCCAAGATTGACCGGCGCCTGACCACCGAGGTCGAAAAAAGCCTGCGTTTCGCCAAGGATCCCAATCCCACCGCCAGCGCCCGCCGCATCGCCAACGAGGTGCTCGCCCAGCTCCCCGAAGTCCGCCGCGTGGTGCAGACCGACGTCAACGCTGCCTACACCGGCGACCCCGCGGCCCGCAGTATCGAGGAGATCATCGTCGCCTATCCCTGCGTGCTCGCCATCTCCCTCCAGCGCATCGCCCATGTACTCCACCAGCTCAAGGTGCCGCTGCTGCCGCGCATGCTGACGGAATACGGCCATGAGCGCACGGGCGTGGACATCCACCCCGGGGCGAACATCGGCACGCACTTTTTCATCGACCATTGCGCGGGCGTCGTCATCGGCGAAACCGCCTTCATCGGCAACCACGTGAAACTCTACCAGGGCGTGACGCTCGGCGCGAAATCGTTCGAGGTCGACGACGCGGGCAATCCGGTGAAGGGAGGGAAGCGCCACCCGGGCATCGGCGACCATGTCACCATCTACGCCCACGCCACCATCCTCGGCGGTGATACGCTCATCGGCGCGCATTCCGTCATCGGCGGCAATGTCTGGCTGCTTGAATCCGTTCCCCCCAACAGCATCGCGTACTACAAGGGCGACGACCTTATCATCCGTCCCCGCCAGAAGAAGGAATCCATGGTCGAGGATGCCGGCGAGTGGATGATTTGATCCATGGCTGGTCTATTTTAGGATCACCCGGTGTTTATCGCCGGCTTCGATGGAGAGGGTCAGGTGCCACGCATCGGCCGGAAGCCACGCGCCGATCTTCTCCGGCCACTCCACCGCGAGGCACCAGGGGCTGACCAGGAACTCCTCGAGCAGCAACGGTTCGATCTGCCGTTCGCTTTCCAGCCGGTAGGCGTCGAGATGTACGAGCCGGCGTGTCATGCCGCGATAGACTGAATAGATGGCAAACGTCGGACTCGTGACATGCTCGGCCACCCCGAGGCCGTGCGCGAGGCCCTGCACAAAGGTCGTCTTGCCGACGCCCATGTCGCCGTGCAGCGCGAGTGTCGTGTCGGGTGGCAGCGTGGCGGCCAGCTCGGCGGCGAGGGCGCGCGTCTGCTCCGCCGAGTCGGTGGTGACACCCCGTTTGAGTTTTTCAACAATACTCATGACAAGCGGAACAGAACAGGAGGAAGGATTTTAGCCACGGATTTCACGAATAAACACGGATGGTTTTAACAGGAGGAAACGGAGAACACAGAGGTGGTTTAATTCAGAAGCCATGAAACCAGGAATCAGAGATCATGGTTTCTGAATAACTCAGTTATCTCTGTTACCTCCGGTGAAATTGTCTTGTGGGCCTTTCACCGCAGATGCTCATAGCCGCGGTAGTCCACCAGGCGCAGCGCGCCCGCCGGCATCTGGTCCTTCGGGACGAACGTGCCGATCAGTGACAGCTTCACCTTGGGAAAACGTTTCCTCCAGCTGCGCTCGAACCGTTCCTGGTCGGCGCGGTGCCGGACCACGATCAGCAGTTCGTAGTCCTCACCGTCGCCGAGCGCATGGTAGAGCGGGCTCTGCCGCGTCTCGTACGAGCAGCGCCGCGCCGCCGCGCTGACCGGGATGGCCGAAGCCGTGAGCGCCGGGGCGAGGCCGTCGGGCGTGAGGGCGTCGAGGTCCTTGGCCAGGCCGTCGCTGATGTCCATCATGGCGCAGACTTCCTTGCGGCGGGCGAGCCAGGCACCCTCGGCGAGGCGGGGCGTGAAATTGTGGTGATGCCCGAGGAAGCTGCCGCCGAGTGTGCCGGTCACGTAGATGCGGTCGCCGGGCAGGGCGCCGCCGCGCGTGACCACCCGCGGGCCGGTGGCTTCACCCTGCAGGGTCAGGAAGGCGCCGAAACAGCCCGCCGGGCCCTGCGTGATGTCGCCGCCGACGATCTTGACCCGGTGGCGCCGGGCGCAGGCGGTGAGCCCGAGGTAGAATGCGCGCAGCCAGCCGATGCTGGTGTCGGGCGCGAGGGCGAGCGAAATGACGGCGGCCAGCGGCCGGCCGCCCATGGCGGCGATGTCGCTCAGGTTGCGCTTCAGCAGCTTTGCCCCCGCGACGCGCGGCGGCACGGTGTCGTCGAAGTGCTGCCCGAAGATCACGGGGTCGGTGGTGATGAGCTGCTGGTGTTTCGCCGGCGGGAGGACGGCGCAGTCGTCGCCGATGCCGAAGGGCGGCTTGGGCGAGGCCTTGCCCAGCCAGCGGCGGATCTCGGCGATCAGCCGGAGCTCGCCGTGGGTGATGACCGATTCGGCCCGGATGGGGGTGAAGGGGTTCATTTTGCGTTCGGCGTCATGGGTGCGCTTCATTGCGCGGCTTGGGGCAGGCCGGAGAGAACCATAATGACGGCATTCAGGTTAAACAAGCTGTGCGCGACCACCGGCACGCGGATATCGCCGGTCGCCTCGTAGATCAGGGCGAAGATGACGCCCAGCACGGCCAGGGGCAGGAAACCCATCCAGTTGCCGTGTAGGGCGCCGAACAGGCCGCCGCTGATCACCAGCGCCCATTTCCGGCCCAGCTTCTGCCGGCAGTAGCGGTAGAGCCCGGCGCGGAAGACCAGTTCCTCAAACAGCGGGCCCAGCACGCAGGCGACGAGAAACATCCCGCCCAGCACGAGCGGCGAGCGGGTGTTGGCAAAAACGGCGATCAGCGGCTGTGGTTCGTCGGGCAGACCGAACAGGCGCACGAGCTGGGTCCAGCCGAGGCTCAGGATGGTGATCACGGGCATGACCACCAGCAGGGTGGCCCCGGCATGGAGCGTCACCTTGGACCAGGGCAGCGGTGTGGGTGGCAGGATCGGCGGAGCGGCGCCGCGGTCGAGCGCCCAGCCCTTGCGCAGGGAGGGGAAAAGCAACAGGCCGATAAGCGCACCGCTGTCGAACCCGGCACCATAGACAAAGATCTGCAGCCCGTCGCTGTCAGCGGAAGCGGCAATGGTGTCGTGCAGCAGGGCATGCAGGACGCCCTGAAACAGTGAACCGCTGAGGAAGAGCAGCACCACAAACAGGAGGAATTCGGGCAGCGTGAGCGGCCAGTGCGCCAGCCGATTGCTGCCGAGCCAGCGCGCGCGATTTTCCGGAATCAGGAGCAGCCGGAGCACCAGCAGTCCGCCCGTCAACAGCAGGCAGATTTCAAAAATGGCCACGGCTATTTGAATGGGTTCGGTCGGCATGAGGAGGCGCCCATCCTCGCCAGCCGCCCCGGCAAAACAATCCGAAACAGTTGTCCTGTGATTTGTCATTCGCAATGGGTCCGATACCCCGAAGTTTGCTTCGGCTTGGTTGGAATGTAGGAGCCTGCTTGCAGGCGATTCGGAACGCCCGTTGACGGACCATAGGCTGTATCGCCTGCAAGCAGGCTCCTGCAAATAAGAGAATAAATGGCGGGCATAGTGGGTTGGCGTTGGTTGGATCAAATGCCCCGGGGATCTTTACTGCGAGAAGCCCCGCTCTGCGGAGCGACGAAGCTACCGAGGCCGCAGGCCGGCAGCTTCACATCCATCTACCTTGATTGCCACGGCACGCTTCGCGCACCTCGCGATGACAAACAAATCAAGGCATCGCACCGAAACGCCGTCGAACACAAGGCTAGCCGCGACGTGACCGCCGGCCTGATATCAACGCGGCCAGCGAAACAACGATCGTCATGAACACCCATGTGGCCGGGGGCACGGCCACGAATGGGAAAGCGTTCGGCGACCCCGGGGGCCTGACGACGACAAGCTCACCGTAAATGGCCAATGAGCCCAGTGTGACAACGAACGTCACGCAATAAAGCGTCGCGCGGGTCACCACCGACCAGCGCTTCGAAAAGATGTTGGCCCAAAGGAGGGCCACGAACGGGGCGAGCACCCAGATGGTGAAAAGAAACTGCAGGAAGCGGGGCGGGTGCTGACTCGCACGGAACATCAAACCGACCGAGCCCGCGGCTCCAATCACCACCGCGACCAGGGTCGCTGTGCGCATGAGGCCAAGAAAGCCACCATCGAGCTTCCCTCCGCTGGCTGCAGAAACTACCGCACCGGAAGCATTGCCGCTCATAATTCTCTCTTGGCGCCAACGTTAACGATGTGCCATGGCGGGGCGCAACCCCGACATTGGCTCTAGCGCCTTCTCATTCCTACTGGTTCGCTTCTGCGGTGTCCGATGAACCGAAAAGAAAGGGCATGAAAATCGGAGGTTAGTGAGTCGAAAACAGAGGAAAACGTGAATAATCGTATTTAACGACTCGATAAAGTGAGTTTTTAGCGTTTGTGCCAGCTAAAACACCTTTCGCAGAAACCGCGTTCCACCTCCATAAACTACATGATCCCAAGTTAATGCTGCGCTTGATACCGTACCAACAGGCTGCTGCGCGGTTTCTCCAGGCGCAGTTCGAGATCTGCGAGCGTCTCGCCGCTCATGATCCGGGATACCGGCTTGTAATCGTCGCCGATGAGCGTGACTTGGTAACTGCCACGCGGATCGAGGCCTCGCAGCTTTGCCCGAAACGTCGCCCGTGGGCTTTGGGCGTGGCGAAATGCCAGTACAATTCCCGCGTCCAGATCAGCGCGATGGAACTGGTAAGCCATCCAGTGGTCGGCGGCCATCGTCCACGGCGTCAGCGGAAAATAATCGCCGGTAAAATAAGGGCGATTCTCTTTCGCTTCTGCGAAGGCTGTCTTGACGGCACCTGCTGGAAATTCTGGCGAAAGCACGTCCCACTCACCTAGCAGTCCGCGCGACGCATAGCTGCGGAAGTCGTACGGGGCAAGGTCCCACATAAAGGATGAGGAAAGAGGATAGTAGAGACTTAGCCCCCAAGTCTGCGACTGCTCCCAGTCAGCCCGACCAGTCACCCCTTCGCTGTCGCTCCGTGTCTGCACGATCGCCCGGCTGATCGTCTCCAGGTCGATGCGCCGTCCCCCCGAAGCACAATTGTCAATATACAGTTTGGGGTGTTTGCTCCGTAGCTCGTCCCACATGGCGTACAGTCCTTCGATATGACGGATTTCGGTCATGCCCTGACGATCAGTAGCATCGTTCTCTCGCCAGAACGGCAGCGGATCCATATTGAAATCCTGCCGGTAGCAATCCAAGCCGAACTCGTCGATCTGCCGGTTGAGCAGGTCGGTCATCCACCGCCGGGCTTTGGCGTCGCCCAAGTTGAAGAGACCGCCCTTTTTGCCGCCCAAAACGAATTCGGGATGCTCGTTGGCTATCACCGTGCCGGGGGCGACGCGCTCGGGCTCGTACCACAGCAGGAAACGCAGCCCCAATCGTTGGCTGGCCTCGCCCACTGGCTTTAATCCATGGGGGAAATCGTCCGGACGCGGCAGCCAATTTCCCGCGCCGTTGGGGAAAAACCCCGGAAACCAACCGGCATCCATCCAGAGCGTGTCGGCACCCACCTTCTGGTTGACGTGGGCGGCCTGAATCTGACCCGCTTCGGTGCTCCACAGCTTGGAGATACGGTGGAGGTCAGTAAGGTTGAAACTCTGCGCGCCAATGGCTGCCTGCGGCAACTGGCCATCGATACGAGGGGCATAATGGGCCAGGATGAGCCGGCGCCATAGGTTTTGGGCGTCAATGCGATCTCCGGGGTGCGAAAGGAGCAGAATCCGCGGGGTCCGGATGGATTCTCCCGGATGAAGCTTGAGGTGGGTGATTTCCATTCCCGCCCGGACACGAGCGGGGCCTGCGCTGTCGCGATCAATTGAGGCGGACCACTGTCCGGTCCAGCCGATGGCCGCGATCAGATTTTCGTCGCCGAAGCGAAGCGTAAAGAAGGGGAAGGCGCCGTCAGAGGACCGTCCACCATTCGGCGCGAACCGTTCGCTTGATCCCGGGAGGATCGTTTTTTTGGAGGGAACAAAATCGTTCCTGGTCGCACTGCTGCCGGCGATCTGGTGCAGGTCGAGTGTCTGGTCGAGAGACGTCGTTCCGAGGGCCAGGTCCAATGCCTGCACGTCCTCCAGGATCGGTGTGTCCTGCGCCCCTGTATTCTCAAAGCGCAGGAGCCACTCCACGGCGGGTGAATCTTTGAAGGAGGTGACTTCGGCGGTCAGCCGCAATCCCGTCTCAGGATCGGTCCAGCGCAGCGTCTGCTTTGTGCCCGCCAAAGTGGTGGTGACATCCTCCACCTCCCTCTCCCACCCGGGTAGAAGATCGCGCGAGGATTTGCCTCCGTAACTGAACGAAAAAGGGCACGTGCGGGAGGCGAGGAATGAAGGGGAAGCAATCCCCGCGGCGGATCCTGGATTCGGCGCGGAACTCAGGGCGAAGGCTTGCGCCGACCATTCGGCAATGGTCTCAGCGCGCGATACCGTTGGGTGAATGGCGAAACCAATGGCGAGCAGGAGAGCGATGAAATGGGGGCGTCTCATAAGCTTCACGTAGGTTATGTCCGACAGGTTGCGCGCACTTGGGAGCTTGGATGTGAACTTCATTCTTGGTTTCCTGCCAACTCATCCAGCGGCGGCGCTGGCAGCAGGCGCGGCTTTCCGACAAACAACGGCGTCCGGTCTGGGAGAGGATCGCAACCGACCACGCTGTTGCCCAACCACTGGAACGTCATTTTCACTTCCGGATACTTGCTCCAGAGCCCTTCGACCTCGTGGGAAAAGCCGATCAGTGGATAGGTGATCGTTATTTCGTCGCCGGGTGCAACCTTGTCGAAGCGGACATAGGCGCCGGACCACTTGACCGTGACCGATCGCGGTCCGACAAATGCCCGCACTTGTTCGCGGGGAGCCCAGTGCGGTGGACGCAAGAAGAAGCGATCCTTGACGCCAGCCTTCACCGTCAATCGGCCCGCATCCGGGTAGAAGGAAACGACCCGACCCCACTTCGACTCGCGCGCCAAACTTAAATTCACATACACCCCGGCCGGACCACGCTCCGAGCGGGCAGAACGCTCGATGACATTATCCCAAGCGGTGTGGATCGCCCTCATGCCTTCCGGGGCGCAACAGCCAAACATCTCAAAGCCGGATGTGCCTCCCAGCAGTCGATTCTCAAAATCGTTCAAGCCCGACCCCCCGATGACACCCCCCTGAAACTTGCGAAGTTCCTTAAGCCCCCGGTCCACCTCTTCCTTGCCGGCAGCCGCGTTGATCTCGCGGTAGTACGCCTCAAACCCGGGAGTGACGATGAACTGGAGGTTGCTGATGTAATTTCGCAAGTAGCGTTCAACATAATCGTAGTACTCCGTATGCCCGCTTTCTCCCAGTAGCGCGGCAATCGACAGCATGTCGGAAACACAACACGTTTCGTTGCAGTCGTTGGCCCAGACAGGCCCGGCCGGAAACCACCCGGTGCCGGTGCCCTGGGTCAGCATCCAGTCCCAGGATCGTTTCACGAAAGTAAGGTAGCGCGGCTGACCCGTAACCAGGCCAAGATGAGCAACACCCCACAAAGCATGCAACGTAGCGTGCCCATGCCCCCCGCCAAAGTTACCGTCGGCACCAAAACGGATGCCTCCCGGCTGGATACCAGCCATAATCCCCTCGGCATAGGCCTTGGCGAAGCGCAGCGCCTCTTTATCACCGGTGGCCAGGTAGTAATTCAACAGGGGCTCAACGAGTGGGGCCGGTTGTTTGTTCCAACTGTTGGTCACGACCGTACCATCCTGGCGCATACCTCCCATGCCCGCGGGCAGGTAGCATTGGTCTGGGGTCGGATAGACCGCCAGTTTCTTGAGCCGGAGCATGATTTTCCTGGCGGTGATTCTGGACTGTTCGTTGCCCGTGCGTCGGAAGTCCTCCGCCAAAGCGTGCAGTATCTTCGTCGCCCCCCAGGTGTGATAAACATAATCTGCCTTCTGATAGACCTTGTTAATGTCACCCTCATTGTAACAGCCGGGATGACATAAAACCGTGCCGTCCTCTTGCACGTAGTTCAGCATCCGCTGGTGAAACGCTTCTTCCACTCCCTTGCCGGCTGACGAGCCACTGACTTCTCGCATATAGTACCACTCGATGTTCATGCGTGCGTCCGTGTCGCACGCGACCACCACGTCTCCACTTGGAGGCACCGGTGGGCAACGCAAAGGATGACATTGAAAGACCGGTTCGTAATTCAGCTCCTTTTTCGGCGTGCGGATCAGATAGTTCATCGCCCAGGCTGCCATCCGCTGCAAATCAAGGTCGTGATGGCCGTCTGCAGCCGACAGTGGAGCGATTGCCTGGGGTGCTTCCACGACCACGTGAATTTCATTTACCCGCCCGGTCAATCCCTTGATCGCCGGGACGGAAGATTTTTCAGTCGCTCCCACCGCCCCGACGGCAATGCCGGGCAGGCAGACAAAACTTAAGAGCAAACCGGCTGCGATTCTCATTTGAGGCACATGGCAAGCGGCCTCGCAATCTACTCCCGACGCACAAGCGTGGCTCCGCCGTCGACGAGAATGGTCGTGCCGGTGATGTAGGCACCGTCGTCGCTCGCGAGAAAGAGAAAACTGCCCGCGACCTCCTCGGCGGTGCTCATCCGAAGGAGCGGGACGGTTTTGTCCACGAGTTTGGCGAAGCGGCGGTCGCGGTCGTAGATCTTTTTCGTGAGACCGGCGTAAACCATGCCGGGGGCAACGATGGCCGCGGTGATGCCGTGGGGTGCGAGTTCCTGCGCGATGATTTTGACGAGCATCTGCTGGCCGCCCTTGCTCGCGCAGTAGCTGCCACCGTGCGGCCACGGCATATCCTGCACCCAGGAACCGGTGAACAGGATGGTGCCGCGGCGGGCGGCGCCCCGGCGCCGGTTTTTCAGCATGAGCCGGGCCGCCCGTTGCGCGGTCAGAAAACTGCCGGTGAGATTGACGTCGAGCGTGCGGTGCCAGGCCGCCTCGGTCACTTCCGTAAACGGCTGGTTCGTCACCGTGCCGGCATTGCAGATGGCGGTGTCAATGCGGCCAAGGAACTTGAGTGCGGCGGCAAAGGCGCGGTCGAGCGCCGCGCCGCGCGCGACGTCGCAGCGTACATAGTTGGCACGGACGGGATCGAGGGATTTCGCGACGCGGCGTCCTTGGGCGGGCGGCAGCATGTCCGCCAGCACGACGCGCGCGCCGGCGGAAAGAAACCGCCGGGCAACCGCGCGACCGATGTCGCCGCAGCCGCCGGTGATGAATACTCCTGTGTTGGCTATGCCTTGCATGGGGAATTATGTTTGGCTCGCACCCGCCGCGCTGATGGCAAATCCGCCGCCGACGGTCGGAATCAGCACGGCAGCAGTGCCGCCCAGTTTGTGATAAGTGTCGGCGAAAAGCTGCGGATCAAGGGTCTCATAAGCCGGAATCTTGTCCGGTGGGCGATTCCAGATGAGGTGGTGATGCGGGATGACTGTGCGGGCGTCGAGGTGCCACGCGAGTAGCGCGGCCTCGTGGGCGTTCATGTTGCCGACCGAACCATTGATGCAGAGCGTGGCGAGGGCGAGCCGCGTGCCGGCAACGGCGCGGTGGATGCGCGCATCGTAGTCGGTGTCACCCGTGTGAAAGACGCGCATGCCGTCAAAATCGAGAATGACTCCGAACCCATCGGGTACTTCCCAGCCGGGGACGCCGGCCTCGTGCCGCGCGACAATGGGGGTCAGCTTCACGTCACCAAGGTCGAGGGTCTGGCCATGCACGAGTGGCGTGACCTGCTTCAGGGACACGCCGAGCGGGATCGCATGGGACATCGCGGCGGGCGACATGATGAATTTCGCCTTGGGTCGGCGACGGGCGATTTCGGGAATGCTGCCGGGGTCGAGATGGTCCTCGTGCCAGTGGGTGCTGATGACGATGTCGGGTTCAGCCTCGGCTGCGGTGATTGGCGCAGGAAAGGCCCGGCCCAAGCCGAACATCGCTTGCGCCACGTCGGAGAGATAGGGGTCGATCCAGATCTGACGGCCGGCGGGAGTCTTGAAAATAAAACCGGAGCCGCCGAGCCACCACGCCGCGAGCGTGCCGGCGGCAGGGCGGGTGGCCGCGATGCGTTCGGCGAGCGGCACGGAGGAATTCATGGCCGGATGGAAACGCGGCGGAGCAGGTTGGACCGCGCCAGGAACTCGGCGCGCAGTTTTACGCCCAGGCCGTGGCCGAATTGATCAAGCAACGCCCGGCCCTCGCTCAGCGGCAGGTTGGGCGTCGTGACCTCACGATAGTAACCCTCACAAAAGCCGCGCACGGTTTCCATGATCATCGCGTTCGGCACGGCGGCGCAGAGGTGGAGGCAGGCGAAAAGATTGACCGGGCCGGTACAGTCGTGCGGCGCGATGGACAGATGATGCGTGTCAGCGAGCGTGGCGATTTTCAGCGCCTCGCTCAGCCCGCCCGTCCAGATCAAATCAGGCATGATCACATGCGCCGCGTCGGCATCGAGGATGCGGCGGTAAGCGTGGCGCGTGAACAGCCGCTCGCTCACAGCCTGGGGGACGCGCGACTCACGCACGAGCCGGGCAAGGTCGTCTGCACTCTCTGGCTGGAGAAAATCCTCCATCCACATCACGTCGTAAGGTTCGAGGGCGCGGGCGATGCGCAGCGCGCAATTCACGTCCCAGCGCGAGTGGCCCTCGACCGCGATCTGCATCTTTTCGCCCACGGCCCGGCGGATTTCCTGCACCGTCCACAAGCCCTTCGCCAATTCTTCCGGCAGCAGGTCGTGACCCACTGGTCCGACTGCAGACCAGCCCGCAGGCCCGGTGATGGCGGTCACTTTCATTTGGGGCGCGAAGCGGTCCCACGGCCAAACCTTCATCGCCGTGATGCCCTGGGCGAGGAGCGATTTGGCGAGTTCACCGGGAGTTTCCAGAAACCCGGTCTGGTCGGCATAGAGCGGGGTGTTAACGCAGGTATTGTAGATGCGGATCGAGTCACGCGTCTGACCGCCAAGGAGATTGAGCACAGGCTGGCCGGTATGCTGGCCAAGCAAGTCCCATAGAGCGATATCGAGAGCGGAGATGGCCCGCATCTCCGCGCCGGCGTGGCCGAAGAAATTGGCATAGGAAAAGAGCGCCTGCCAGTGTCGCTCGCGGTCGAAAGCGGACTGCCCAAGCAGCAACGGCGCGGCGAAATCATGAATCACGGCCTCGACGGCGGCGGGGAGGTAGAACGTCTCACCGAGACCGACCAGTCCATCCGCCGTATGCAGATGGACCCAGAGCAAGTTCGGGTAATCGGGCGATCGAACAGTTTCGATCCGCGTGAGTTTCATGGCTTCGGCCGGCGGTCGGTGCCAAGACGCTTTTCCCACCCATCGGCGTGGACGTTGAGATAGGCGTGCGGGTCGTAGGGATGAGCGCGCGCGACCTCGAGGTTGAGCTGGAGGCCGAGGCCGGGCGCGGAGGGGAGCGAGAAATGGCCGTTGACGGGATCGAGCACGGGCGTCCACGTGACGAGATCGCGCGTCCACGGGTCGTTGAAATAGTCGAAGTTTTCCTGGATGAGGAAATTTGGCACGCAGGCGGCAAGCTGCAGGCACACCGCCGTCGCAACCGGGCCGCCGCTCTGGTGCGGCGCGATCCACGAACCGTGCGCCTCGGCGAGATGCGCGACAGCCAGCGTTGGCAGAATGCCGCCGAGCGACATTGGCTCGGGTTGGAAGATATTGACGCCGCCGCCTGCCGCGAGCGTGTAAAACTGGCCGATCGTGTCGTACATTTCTCCGGTCGCGACACGAATGGGACAGCGGTGTGCGACAGCATTGGCCGGCGCCTCGCGTTCCCGCGTGGTCGGCTCCTCCCACCAATAGATTCCGATGGGGGCGAGCCTCGCCGCGGCGCGCAGCGCGTCGGCCTCGGTAAACCGCGCATGAACATCGATGAGAATGTGCAGCTTCGGAAAACGGGCGCGGATCGCCGCGACGATATCGTAGGCGAGCTGCAACTCGTCGTCACTGATGAAGCCCTGCGCCGTGCCGAACGGGTCGAGCTTGAGCGCGTGAAAACCTTGCGCGACGACTTTTTCCGCCGCGCCGACGAAGTGGGGCGGTGTTCGCTCCGTTCGATACCAGCCGTTGGCATAGGCCAGGACGGAATTACGGCTCTTGCCGCCGAGAAGTTGCCAGATGGGTACGCCGAGGTATTGACCGAGGATATCCCAGCACGCGACCTCCACCGCGGCAATGACGGTGCGATGGATGTGGCCGCCGTCGAGCGAAACACTCTCGAACATGCGCTTGGCCACGGCCCGCACTTGCCGTGGATCCTGCCCGATGGCAAAATGCTCCAATTCTCGCACCGCAGCCTCGGTCGTGCGAATGAAACCGTTGAGCGTGCCTTCGCCGAGACCAACGAGGCCGGTGTCGGTATGCACGTGGACGAACAGAAGGTTCTTCCAGCCCGCGCCGACAGTGAAGGTTTCTATCCGGGTGATTTTCAAGGGGGAGGTAACATTACCGCAGAACGTTGCGAACAGCGGCGGCGATGTCCGCCGCCGTCATCTTGTAGCGTTGCGCCAGCCACGACAGCGATCCGCTGTCACAAAAGCAATCCGGGATGCCGATTCGTTGCAGCCGGATCGGGAGGCGCTCGTCCACCGCGAGGTCGGCCACCGCGCTGGCGAGTCCGCCGGTGACAACATGGTTTTCCGCGGTGACGACACGCGGCACGCGCGCGAGCAGAGCGGCGAGGGCGGCGCGATCGAGCGGCTTGAGCGTGGGGACATGGAGCACCGCGACCTTGATCCCCTCCACGGCCAGCAGACCCGCTGCTTCGAGGGATCGGCCCGTCATCAAGCCGGTGCTGATCACGGCAACATCGGCCCCGTCGCGCAGCAGCTGCGCGCGGCCGATTTCGAACCGGTACGACGCGGAATCCAGTATGACGGGCACCTGGCCTCGCAACAGACGCATGTAAACGGGACCGTCGTAATCGGCGATCGCCTGCGTGGCCTGCGCCACCTCGGTGGCGTCGCAAGGATCGATCACGGTGAGATTCGGGATGGAACGCATCAACGCCAGGTCCTCAATGCCCTGATGTGTACCACCGTAGCCGGTGGTCAATCCGGGCAGTCCGGCGAGAATCTTTATGTTGGCGCGCCCCAGGGCGGCCCCGATGGCGATGAAATCATAAGCCCGGCGCGTGGCAAAGACGCAGTACGTCGTGGCAAATGGGATGTAGCCGGTGCGGGCCAGCCCGCAAGCGCAGCCGATGAGACTTTGTTCCGCCATGCCCATTTGGAAAAAACGCTCCGGGTACTTTTCCGCAAAAACATTGATATCGGTGTACTTTCCGAGATCGGCCGTGAGGCCAACGATGCGGGAATTTCGTTCTGCGGCGCGCGCCAGCGCATGTCCGAAGGGTGCGGTGGCGGTTTGGGTGGCGCCTTCGGTCGCGGAGGTGAGAATGCTGCCGGCGACGCCGGGGGAGGAGAGGCTCATGGCGCGGCCTCCGCAAGCTGACGCCGGGCGACGGCCCATTCGTCGGGGCCAACACGAATGAAATGGTTTTTCTCGCGTTGCTCGAACAGCGGGACACCGCGCCCCATGAGTGTATCAAGCACGATCGCATGAGGCCGGTCGGTGAGGGCCTTCGTCGCGGCGAGCGCGGCGATAATGGCGGCCGGATCATTGCCGTTGACCCGTTGCGTATGCCAGCCGAAGGCCTCCCATTTTTGCTCGATCGGCTCGATGCCCATGATGCGACCGGGCGGCCCGTCCGCTTGCTGGTTGTTACAGTCGATAAACGCGAACAAATTGCCCAGCCGGTAATGCGCGCCGGCCATGGCGGCCTCCCAGGTGGATCCTTCCTGGCATTCGCCGTCGGAAAGGAGGTTAAATACGCGGGCGGGCCTGCCATCGAGGCGCAGCCCGAGGGCCATTCCGACAGCCTGCGTAAGGCCGTGACCGAGCGACCCGCCAGTCAGTTCAACCCCGGGGGTGGTTTCAGGTGCGGACATTTCTAGCCGGGAACCATCAGTGCCATAGGTGTCGAGTTCCGCGAGTGGAATCACCCCTGCCTCGGCCAGCGCGGCGTAAAGACCGATGGCATAGTGACCAATGGAAAGGACGAACCGATCACGATCGGCCCATTTAGGCTGCCGGGGCTCGAAGCTCATTTCACCAAAATATAATACTGCGAGGAGGTCGACGATCCCGAGGCCTTGCCCAACGTAGCCCTGACCGACGATTTCGGCCATGCGCAGGACGTAGCGACGCATCGTGTGCGCGCGACGCCGGATCTGCGTCAGGTCATTCGACAACGGGGCAAGGGCTGGGATGTTCATTGCAGTTCCTGTCCCCCGGTGAAATTGAAACGCTCGCCGGTCACATAGGCGGCGTCATCGGAGGCCAGCCACAAGGCGGCCTGGGCCACCTCCTTCGGATCAACCCGGCGGCCCATGGGCAACGTCTTGGTGCGCGAATTCACAAATTCGTCGAGATTTTGGCCTGTCAGGCGCGCGAGATCCCGATCGAGGGCATCCACCATGCCGCCGGTCATGCGCCCAGGCGCGATGGTGTTGACCGTGATGCCATGCGGCGCCCACGCGATGGCGGCAGATTTTGTCAGACTGTCGATGGCTGCCTTGCTGGCGCCATAGGTCGCGAAGAACGGCACCGCCACTTTGGACGCGGGCGTGGAAATCGTGATAATCCGGCCGAATTTATTGGGCACCATCGCCGTGGCGGCAGCCTGCATGCAGAAAAAGGCGCCGCGCGTGTTTACCGCGAAGACCTGTTCCCAGCGGTCGGGCGAAAGTTCCAACAGCGGATCCACCAAACAAATCGCAGCGCAGTTCACCATGATATCCAACCGGCCAAACCTTTGCACGACGGCGCCTACCGTGTCTTTGATCGCATGGGTCTGGATTACGTCCAACAGATAGGCTTGGGATTGTGAATTGGCGGGAAACAACGCCGTCGTCACTTGGGCCGCCACCAGGTCGCGATCGGCCACGGCCACCAGCGCGCCTTCGTTCGCCAAGGTTAGCGCGATGGCCCGGCCCAAGCCAGTGCCTCCACCGACGATCAGGGCGATGCGATTCTTAAGTTTCATAACCGCGGAAAGGCGAATAAGGTGGAATTGGCCATCCGTGGCGAAATGGGTTCACCGAAAATTCCTAGGGTGGCGCTGGGGACTTCACCGAGGCATCGGTGTTTCCGCGACCCGCGCAATTAAAAGATACCGGCCTAATAATAAGGCCACGCTGCCATTATCGCGTGATTGCTCTTAGGTGGATACGTCACAGCCTTGGATCATGTTAAGAGTCGATCGTTCCCCTTTGGCGACCAGGTTCGCCACGGCGCTCCAACAGAATATCGAACAAAAGACCTGGGGAGAATGGCTGCCGGGTATTCGCGAGTTGAGTCGTCGTTTCGGGGTGAGTCGCGTCACCTGCAGCCAGGCTTTGCATTTGCTGGAGCAGACCGGCTGGGTGAAAAAATATCCGAACATCGGCACTCGCGTGGTCGCTCGCGCTGCCCGGACCGCGGATTCCAAGTTGGCGCCGGCGGCGGAGATTGGCATCATCATACCGCATCCGCTCCGGCAGCTGCGTACTCATGTAACCATCTGGCTCGACGAGTTGCGGGAACACCTTTCCAACAACGGCCAGACACTCGCCATTTGCCATAGCCCGCGATTCTATCGAAAAGCGCCGGATCGTGCGCTGGCGGAATACATCCAGCGACACCCGAAGTCGTGCTGGCTGCTGTTGATGACGACCCGCGAGGTGCAGGAATGGTTTTTCCGCACCCGGGTTCCAGCCATTATCATCGGAACGCCTTACGAGGGCGTCGAGCTTACGTCGGTCAGCTCTGACCTGCCGGCGATCGGGCGGCACGTTGCGCGAACGCTGATTGCCGCGGGTCACCGGTCCATCGGGTTGCTGCTCCACCGCTTTCCTGGAAACATGCCAAAACGGATCAGCGCCGGCGACGGGCTGTTCGCCGCGGCGTTTCTCGCCGAGGCCAAACAGCGCGGCCACTCCGTCAAGGCCCGAGTTTTTGAACACGAGGAATCGCTCGCCGGCGTGGAGAGTGCTTTGCAATCCGCTTTGGCCGGGGCGCAGCCTTGCACCGCGCTGGTGGTCACCAATTCGCATTGCTATCTTGCGGCCACCTGCCTGCTGGGCGAGCGGGGTCTGGGTGTGCCGCGCGATCTTTCGCTGGTCTGCCGGGACGACGATCCTTTTTTCGAATTTATCCGTCCCCGTCCCGCCTGCTATCGCGGCACCTGGGAGTCGATGTTAGGCGCGGTTCTCGTGCAATTGCGTAATATTCTGAACCGAAAGCCGAAAGAGACGCACCACATCCGCCTTTTCCCCAGGTTTATAAAGGGCGCGAGTTTGGCGGTGATCCGGCCGCCTCTTAACCCCCCTGCTGCGCTGAATAGAGACGAAGAAAGCCGCTGAGTCCGAAGGGTTGAAAGCAACCGGGCGATGATCGCCTCAAAGACACGACCGCAACGCGACGGAGCCACCGGCTCAAATAAAATGCCCCGCGGCGAACTGCGAGGCATTGCGCGAAAACGCGGGCATCATGCCCCGGCGGGATTGGCGCCGGGACAAGCTGCCGTCTCCAACTAGTAAACTTCAATCTCCGCAAAAGCCATCAGCCCGCTGTCCAACACGGTGCCGTTCACGCGGACGAACCGGGCGTTGGCCGCAGTGAAGGTGAAGTCACGCGGCAAGCCATCGGTGGGCTTGGGATAACTCGTCTGGGTTACTCTTGTCGTCCACGTGTTGCCATCCGTCGAGGTTTGGATCGTGAAGTTGACCGGGAAGTTGGTTCCCAACTGCCCGGCGTCATTCCTCGGGCACAGGGTGACTTTGCTCACGGAGACGATCGCCTGGAGATCCACCATGATCCAAGGCGAGGGGTCGTTAGTTGGGCTGTTCCAACTGCTCCAGCCCAACGAACCAGCCACCGAGTCTCTCTTGCCATCGGTCGCCTTGACTCTGAACCAGTCCCAGTTCTCGGCTGAAGTGCTCGTCTGCACGTCTTTGCCCAAGGCAAAGTCGCCGGTTGGCACGTAGGTCGGCGGCACGGTCGAAGTATCGTTCAGCACCTCGAGTTCCGCCAATTGCATCATGTAGGTCGTTCCATCCAATCTCAGGCTGGTCGCGTTCACCTTGACGTATCTCGCGGTAACCGCGCCGAACGAATAGACCTGCGCTTGGTTCGCCGGCCGGGCGGCACCCGTCACGGTCACTTGTGTCGTGTAGGTGCTATCGTCGGTCGATGTCTGGATGGTGAAATCGACCGGATAGTTTAACCCGACATAACCATAGTCGTTCCTCGGCCACAATTTAACCCGGTTGATACTATAACTGGCTCCCAAATCCACCTTGATCCACTCGGTGTGATTGGTCGTTACACCCAAGGCACTGCTATACCCGTTCGTATTTCCCACCGAATTAACGGTGCCATCCACCGCAAAGGCTTTGAACCAACCCCAGTTCTCCACCGAGCTGCTCGCCGTCACAATCTTGTTCATCCCCAGATTCGCATTGTTCGGCACCGCTGAGCCATCGTATTCATGGGCGCCGATGTCGGCCACTCCACTATACAAGGCATGGCCCCAGTAGTCCTTGCCGCCGTTGCCGGCAATCGAGGTACCGGCGTTCCTGCACGGTGAAGTTGAGGTGATTTGCAAACCGTGGGGCGGATTGGGCCCCCACACGAACAGAGGATTGGCCTGGATCGAATGGGTCTCCGCGGACGGTTTGGCGGCGTTATAATAGCAGTTGTAGTCCGATCCGCTGGTATTCGACCACGTCCCGGTAAGGGACGATTTCAGGTAAAATATATTGTTCGTAAGCACAATGCCATTGAGATCACCGGAGGTTGGGTTCCGGCCGAAATTGCCGAGGAAATTATAGAATGTATTGTTATACATTACCAATCCATAATTGTTTCCCGGGCTGTAGATGATCGATTCGTTCACCGACAGATTATATCTAAATACACAGCCGCCGTTGTTCGCCGCGGCGCCGGCGAAGTAATTGTGCATGATCTGGTTATTATCATGGGAATAGCAGTATTGTATGTAGGTGTTCTTGCAGTTGGTGTCGTAATCGTACGTCTGATGATCGTGATTGCCGGAGGGGCTGTTCTTGACCTCGCAGAACTCGACGTAGCAATTGTTGGTTCCACCGATCATGATCGGGTTCCATCCATCATTCTGGGTGTTCGTGTAGTCGAAAATACAACGGCTTATGTAACTGTTGGTGACGGTCCTGCTCACTCCAAATTGTACGACATGCCCGGCCCAAAGAGTCCCAACAGACCATATATCGGTGAAATTCGAATCCTGGACCTTGATATTGTCGCCCGAATTAATCCATACGCCAAAGTCACAATGCCGGAAGTTGCAGAATTGAACCGTATTATTGGCGCCGTCGGTCGAAGTGCTGGCCGAACTCGGCCCGATGTAAACAGCCAGTCCCGTCCCCTGATTGGTCGATGGGGTGGGTATGCGCTGCATGTATTTCACGTTGCTAAAATCGCAGTACTGTACCGTCACATTGCTGCAGCCCTGCAGCAGCACTCCATTCGTACAGGGAGCCTGTACTTCAATATTCTGGATGATCCACCAGGAGCGATTGGTCAGCTTGACGGTCCCACTGTCCTGCGGATCGTTAAGAATTCCACCCACGGCTGAACCGATGATTGCCGGCTTGTTGGTTTCCGAGCCGGTGGCGTACGAGTCAACCGTGATCGGGTTGCCGGAGGTACTGCTCGATGTTGTCGGCATGGCTTGCTGAGGCTAATCGGCGATTTTTGGCTGCGAGTTTACGCGTTCCCGGGCAACAGCGCTCAATTCTGTAAATTGATGTCCTGCCCGAGAGGTAAATTCATCGGTGCGAGCTCATGAGGATCCCGTTCGAAGAGTCCAAGGCGGAGCGCCAACCGGGATCGGTGTGTTTCATTCCGTCGGCATGACTTCATCCAATCGGGGTCACTCGTGGAGTCTTACAGTCTGGGAGCAATTTGTGAACAAATTTAACCAAAATTGCCCGGTGTTTTCTTGACTGTAGGGTGGGGAATGGGGAGAAATGGGGTGTTCTGGGGGAAAGGCATCCAGAGCACAACCATGGCGCAATCAGGCACAACCGTTTATTCCGGCCGTTTCGAGCACACACTCGACGACAAAAATCGTCTCACAATTCCGTCGTTGTGGCGCTGGGTGCACACGGACACGGAGACGTTTTTGGCGATCCCGCATCCCGACGGTTACATCGCGGTGCTGCCGCCGGCGCGCGTGGAAAAACTGCTCGCGCAGATTTCGGAAATGAAATTGTCGGACCGCGACGCGCAGGCGGTGAAGGCCAAGATTTTTTCCGAGGCGCTCTCGTTCACCTTCGACAAGCAAGGCCGCTTCGGGGTGAGCGCCGACCTCCTGCGCCATGCCGCCATCACCAAGGATGCGATCCTCAGCGGCATGGGCGACACCTTCAACATCCTCAGTCCGTCGCGTTGGACGGAGATATCGCGCAGCACCGCGGGCGAGAACTTCGGCGACATGATGCGCCGCATCGGACTTTAACCCATGAAGAACCTCACGCTCATCCGCCCGCAACCCCTGCCCAAGCTCCTGCCGGTGTTCTGCGCGAACCGCCGCTCACTGTTGAAGGAGCCGATCTCGATCGTTCTCCCGTGGAAGAAACTCCATGCCCGCGCGCGCTCTTGAACTCCTCCCGCGTTCCATGACCCCGGGGCACAAACCCGTCATGCTGCACGAGGTGCTCGAATACCTCGCGCCGCTGCCGGGCCAGTGCCTTCTCGACTGCACCTTCGGCGGGGGCGGTCACACCCGCGCCATCCTTGAGACGGGCGTCTCCGTGGTCGCCCTCGATCGCGATCCCGCCGCCCAAGCGCGCACCGCGGAGCTCCTCGTCGAATTTCCCACCACCTTCCGCTTCGTGGATCTCAATTTCGGCGATCTGGCGGCGCTGCCCGACACCGGTTTTCACGGCATCCTTTTTGATCTTGGCGTCTCCTCCTTTCAGCTCGACGACGCCCGCCGGGGTTTCGCCTTCCGCTCGGACGCCGAGGCCGACATGCGGATGGACCCGCGCTCGGGCCAGGCCGCCGGCCGCTGGCTGGAAATCGCCGCTCACGACGCGCTCGTCCGCGCCGTTCGCGACTACGGCGAGGAAAACAGCTGGCGCCGGGTCGTGTCGGCCATCGAGGGCGCCCGCGGCACCGGCCGGCTTGCGCGCACGGCCTCGCTCGCCGAGCTGATCGCCGACGCCATCCCGGCCGCCCTCAAGCGCGAGAGCCGCATCCATCCCGCCACCCGCGCCTTTCAGGGCATCCGCATCGCCGTGAACGACGAAATCGGCGCCATCGAGCGCGCCCTGCCCGCGGCGTTCGCCAAGCTCGCCCCCGGCGGCATGCTGGCCGTCATCAGCTTTCATTCCCTCGAGGACCGGCCGGTGAAGCAGTTCTTCCGCGCGATGTGCGGACTGCCGGTCGACGCGAACGACGCCACGCCGCAGCAGTTGCGCGCCAAGCACGCCGACCTGCTCACGCGCAAGCCCGTCACGCCATCCGCGGCCGAAATTTCCACCAACCCCCGCAGCCGCTCCGCCAAGCTGCGCGCCCTCCGCAAACTCTGACCGCCCATGAAGCCACCCCCGGCCAACGCCCTTGTCAACCGGCTCATCGCCCTGACCCTCCTCCTGCTCGTCTGCTCCGGCTCCCTCGGCCTCGGCGCCGTTTGGGCGCGGCAGGAGATTTCGCAGACCGCCAACCGCAGCCGCTCGCTCGAGGTGAAGATTGCCGACGTCGAGCGCCGGCTCGACGAGGTCAACGCCGAGGTCGCCGCCGCGGTGAATCCCGAGGCGCTGCTCCAGCAGAACCAGGCCATGCACCTCGCCCTGGTGTCGCCCGGCGAGGCCCAGGTGGTCCGGGTCAACGAGTCGCCCGAGCTGCGCCTCGCGTCGAAGCTCAACCGCGAGGTCTTCGGCCGGCCGTCGGACACCGGCGACAGCACCCTTTCTTTCCGTGTCGTGACCGCTTCCCTTCGCTAACCCATGTCGAAGGGTTTCGCCTCCAACAACCGGATGACGCTGCTGGCCATGGGCGTCATCGCCTGCTTCATGGGCGTGGGCGTGCGGCTCGTGTTCCTGCACGTGGTGGACCGCGATGAATTGCTCCGCTACGTGGACAAGGCCCGCCGCCAGATCACGGTCGAGCACGCCCGGCGCGGCACCATCCTCGACTCCCGCGGAAACCTGCTCGCGACCAGCCGTTCGGAAATCACCATCGCGGTGGACCCGTGGGCGCTGGCCGAATACGTCGATTCCGACACCAATGCGGCCCGCCGGGCCCGCCGGCGCGACGAGGAGCTGGCCAAGCATGTCCAGCTGGCCGCGCTGCTCGGCCTGCCCGCGGCCGAGGTGGAGCGGGCCTTCGCGCCGGCCATGCGCAACATCAAGCCCGAGGCGGACAATCGCGACGGCAAGGTGGACGGCCTGACCAAGGACCGCTGGGTCAAGCTGCGCGAGGCGGTCGACGAGCCGACGTTCACCCAAATCGAGGCGCTGAAGGTTCGCGGGCTCAGCCATGAGCGCATCTACCGCCGCGCCTACCCCGGCGGCGCGCTGGCCGCGCACCTCATCGGCTACCTCAACAAGGAGGGCACCGCGGTCAACGGCGCCGAGCACCACTTCGACCTCTACCTCAAGGGACAGGACGGCTGGATCGAGTCCGAGAAGGACGGCGCCCGCCGCGAGCTTGCGCAGTTCCGCACGCGGGAGATCGCCGTGTCGGATGGCAACGACGTGGTGCTGACCATCGACTCGGTCGTGCAGCACATCATCGAGGACGAGTTAAAGACCATCGCGGCGAAATACTCGCCGCGCTTCGCGACCATCATTGCCAGCGACCCGAAGACCGGAGCCATCCTCGGCCTCGCGAACTACCCGAGCTTCGACCTGAACAATTACAGCAAGGCCCCGCTCGACGCCCAGCGCAACTACGCGGTCACCGACCGGATCGAGCCCGGCTCGACCTTCAAAATCGTCGCGGTCGGCGCCGCGCTCAACGAGAGCCTGGTGACCCCCGCCTCGCTGTTCGACTGCGGCAGCCCGACCATTGATTACCGGGGCCACACCCTCAAGCTGCCGAAGGAGGACGAGCCGTTCGGCATGCTGAGCGTGGCGGACATCGTCGCCCATTCCAGCAACCGCGGCGCCGCCCAGCTCGCCATGCTGGTGGGCGAGCAGCGCTTCTACGATTACGCCCGCAAATACGGCTTCGGCCAGACGACCGCCTTCCCGCTCGGGGGCGAGGTGCGCGGCACGCTCGATTCGCCGGAAAGCTGGGACGGCCTGACGATCACGCGGATGCCGATGGGCCACGCCGTCGACGCCACGCCGCTCCAGATTCACATGGCCATGAGCGTGGTCGCCAACGGCGGCACGCTGCTCCGCCCGCAAATCATCAAGGAAATCCGCGACACGAACGGCAAGGTCATCCGCACGTTCGCACCGGAGCAACGCGCCGCGGTGCTCAAGCCGAGCACGGCCGCCTTGCTGGCCCAGTTGCTGACCGGCGTGGTGCGCGAGGGCACGGCCAAGGGCTTTGACATCCCGGGCTTCGAGGTCGCGGGCAAGACCGGCACGACGCAAAAACTCATCGACGGCAAATACGTCAACAACCGCCACGTCGCGTCCTTCGTCGGCTTTTTCCCCGCGAGCCGGCCCGAGGTCGTCCTCTCCGTGATCGTGGACGACGCGAAGGTTCCCACCGGCATCGCCTGGGGCCGCGTCGTTGCCGCGCCGGCGTTCCACCACATCGCCGAGCAGCTCATCCAGTATCTCGACATCAAGCCCGTGCTGCCGGCGCCGCGCACTTTCCTCGCGATGCAGGGAGGTGCCCGGTGATCGGTTATCTCACACCCAACCATCTTCTCGTCGCCGCCTTCCGCTCCCTGCCGCTCAACCGCCCCCGCCGCCTCCCTCCTCGCATCTTCAAAATGGCCCCCAAGCTTTCCGATTATTTCTCCGCCGGCGACCTCCTCGCCAGCAAGGGCGATCTCGACCGGCCCATTTCCGGCCTCGCCATGGACAGCCGCCGTGTGATGCCCGGCAATCTCTTCTTCGCTCTGCCCGGCCGCCGCGCCGACGGCAATTCCTTCATCGACGAGGCCATCTCGCGCGGCGCCGTCGCCATCGTGGGCGAGAAAATCCCCTCCGGCACCGCCGCGCGCGTCACCTACCTGCAGGTGGCCGACGCCCGCCGCTCGCTCGCGACCGTGGCGCAGCGTTACTTCAACTTTCCCGACAAGTCGCTCGAGCTCATCGGCGTCACCGGCACGAACGGCAAGACCACCGTCACCAACCTCATCAAGCACCTGCTCTCCACCGGCACGCAGCGCGTCGGCCTCATCGGCACCGTCCACTACGACCTCGGCGCGCGCATCGTGCCGTCCTACCGCACCACGCCCGAGTCGCTGGAACTCTACGGCATGCTCGCGCAGATGCGCGACGCCGGCTGCCGGCAGGCCGCGATGGAGGTCAGCTCGCACGGCATCGACCAGTATCGCGTGCTCGGCATGCGGTTCGGCGTGACCGTCTTCACCAATCTCACCCGGGACCATCTCGACTACCACAAGTCGATGGAGGCCTACTTCGAGGTGAAGTCGCGCCTCTTCAACGGCGGGCCCGGCAGCGCGCCCGCCGCGGCCGCCATCAACCTCGACGATCCCTACGGCCGCCAGCTTGCGGCCGCCACGCCCAAGCACGTCAAGGTCGTGACCTTCGGCGAGTCGCCCGAGGCCATGGTCCGCGCCGAGAATCTCCGGCTGAATTTCAAGAACACCCAGTTTCGCCTGGTCTGGCCCGGCGGCGCGCTCGAGTTGGAGAGCCCGTTCATCGGCCGCTACAACGTGAGCAACCTGCTCGCGGCCTTCGCCGCGTGTTACGCGCTCGGTCGCGACCCGGCGGTGATCGCCGTCCGCATGAAAAGCTTTCCCGGCGTCCCCGGCCGCATGGAGCGCATCGAGGAGGGCCAGCCCTACAACGTGCTGGTGGACTACGCCCACACCGACGACGCCCTGCGCAACGCGCTCGGGATGCTGCGCGCCGTCACGCCCGGCCGGCTGTTTGTCGTCTTCGGCTGCGGCGGCAACCGCGACCGCCTGAAGCGCCCGCTGATGACGGCGGTGGTGCAGGAGTTCGCCGACTTCGCCTGGGCCACGGCGGACAATCCCCGCACCGAGGCGCTCGCGCAGATCTTCGCCGACATGAAGACCGGCGTGAAGTCGCCGGAAAAAATCACCTTCGTGGAGGACCGCCGCCGCGCCATCAGCCTCGCGCTCGACGCCGCCCGCGAGGGCGACTGCCTCCTCATCGCCGGCAAGGGCCACGAGACCTACCAGGAATTCGCCGATACGATCATCCCCTTCGACGACCGCCAGGTCGTGCGCGAGCTGATCGGCATCAAGAACATCAAAACAGTCTGAGCCTGCTTCCATGCCAACCTTCGCCGCAGAAAAACTTGCCACCTGGACCGGTGGCAGTTGGAACCGCCTTCCGGGCGGGGCGATTGAGGGCTTCAATCAGGACACGCGCACGCTGAACGCCGGGCAGGTTTTCGTCGCGCTCAAGACCGGCAAGCGCGACGGGCACGATTTTCTGGGCGAAGCGCAGACGCGCGGCGCCACCGCCGCCCTGGTCGGCCGCGCTGTTTCGGACGCCACGCTGCCGCAACTCGTGGTCGCCGATCCGCTGGCCGCGTTCCAGCGCATCGCGCGCGAGCACCGGCGGGAATTCCACGGCCCGGTGGTCGGCGTGACCGGCAGCGTGGGCAAGACTTCCACCAAGGACCTGCTGGCCCTGCTGCTCGGCGGCAGCCCCGACGTGCTCGCGACCGAGGGCAACCTGAACAATCACATCGGCGTCCCGCTCACTCTCACGCGACTTGAGCCGGCGGTGCATCGCGCGGCGGTCGTCGAAGCCGGCATCAGCGAACCGGGCGAAATGGCGGTGCTGGCCGGGATGATCGAGCCCGACCACAGCGTCGTCACGCTCATCGCCCCGGCGCACCTCGAGAAACTCGGCGCGCTGGAGGGCGTGGCGTTGGAAAAATCCCGGCTGCCCGCCGCCAATCATCCCGGCGGTGTGGCCGTGTTCCCCGTTTCGTGCTGGGCCTTCGAGTCTTTCCACACCCTGGCCAATCCGCTCGTGCTCGTGCCGGAAAACGAGGGCATGACCAAGGTCGCGGGCCGCTCGGTGAAATTCAACGTCTTCCACCGGCCCGAGCGCACCGAGGTGTCGTTCGATGGCCGCCGCCGATTCATCCTCCGCCGCGTCTCGGCCGGCATGGCACAGAACGCCGCGCTGGCTTTGGCGCTCGCCTCCGAGCTGGGAGTGGGGGACGCCGCCCTGCAGTCGCGGCTCGAAGGCTGGCAGCCCTCGAAGTGGCGCGGCGAAATGCGGACGAGCGGCGAGGCCACGGTCTACTGCGATTTCTACAACGCCAACCCGGCGTCGATGACCGATGCCATCGACGTTTTCAATTCCACCGTGCCGGCCGACCTGCCGCGGCTCTACGTGCTCGGCTGCATGGAGGAGCTCGGCCCGGATTCCGCGATCTATCACCGGCAGCTCGGCCGGACGCTGCACCTGCGGCGCGGGGATTTCCTCTTCACGCTCGGCCCGCAGGCCGGCGCGCTCCGCGAGGGCCTGCTCGAAAACGGCAACGACCCGGCGCAGGTCGCCGTCCTCAACGGCCTGGCGCCCGTCCGTGAGCGCCTCGCCGGCTTCAAGGGCGCCGTGTTCCTGAAGGGCAGCCGCCGCTACCAGCTCGAAACCGTCCTCGAACCGCACGCCACCGCCCATGCGCACTAATTTCAGCCCGACCGCGGAGGCCGCCCGCCTTCTCACCGCCCGCGATAACCCGCCCGGCTATGCGGTTGCTCACCCCGCTGCGGCGCAGACGAGCACGAGCCAGCCGGGCGCCAGCGCGGAGCGGTGGTGTGAATGGCCGCGGCGCGCGCCGGCGACCCGCCAGGTCACCGGCATCTGGCAAACCCTCAAGGCAATCCAGGCACGGCATGCTTAGCTATCTCGCAGACTACGCGCACGTCTTCGGCCCGCTGCGGTTGCTGCACTACATCACGGTGCGCGCGGTCGGCGCGGCGGTGACCGCCCTGTTCATCGGCTTCCTCGTCGGCCCGTGGCTCATCGGGCGCTTCCGCGCGCTGAAGTTCGGCCACGGCTACATCGACGAGCGCACCGGCGTGCTCGGCGCGACCTACTTCGACAAGCAGCACACGCCCACCATGGGCGGGCTCATCATCTTTATCGCGGTTTTCTTCAGCGTGGTGCTCTGGGCCGAGCCCAACGTCTGGGTCGTCACCGCGATGTTCGTCTACACCGCGCTCACCGTGCCCGGCTGGCGCGACGACTACCTGAAGGTCGTCCACAAGAACAAGGACGGCATCAAATCGTGGGAGAAGATCGCCTGGCAGAGTTTCGCCACCGTGGCGGCCCTCGCCTTCCTGCTGTGGCATCCGCAGAGCTCCGCCAAGATCCACGAGCTGTGGGTGCCGTTTCTGAAGACGGCGCTCATCACCCACATGCACTGGTCGCTGCTCCTCGTGCTGATCTACCTCTGGGTCGTCGGCTTCAGCAACGCCATCAACCTGACCGACGGCCTCGACGGCCTCGCGGTCGGCTGCACCATCACGGTGGCGCTGGTGTTCGGCATCATGGCCTATGTGGCGGGCAACAGTGTTTACTCCCAATACCTGCTTATCAGCTACGTGCCCGGCACCGGCGAGCTGACCGTGGTGTGCGGCGCGCTGATCGGCGCGTGCATGGCCTTCCTCTGGTTCAACTCGCACCCGGCCGAGGTGTTCATGGGCGACACCGGCTCGCTCGCGCTCGGCGGCCTCATCGGCGTCATGGCCTTCATGATCCACCAGCCGTTCACGCTGGTGATCGTCGGCGGCGTGTTCGTGCTCGAGGCGCTCTCGGTGATTTTCCAGGTCGGCTGGTTCAAGTTCACCAAGCGCCGCACCGGCGCCGGCCGGCGGCTCTTCCTCATGGCGCCGCTCCACCACCATTTCCAGAAGCGCGGCTGGCCGGAGACCAAGGTCGTGCTCCGCTTCTGGGTCATCTCGCTTGGTTTCGCCCTCGCCGGCCTCGCCACCCTCAAACTGCGCTGACGCAAAAAATCCCATGCCCATCGACTACAATTACGAACATACGCCCGGTTTTCGCGACGTCACCCGCTCCAGCCTCCTGCTGCTGCGGCAACCGATCGTCCGCTCCCTGGCCAAACTGCGCCGCCTCCGCAAGGGCGGGACTCTCCTCGAGGGCCCGGTCGTGCGCCCCGCCAAAACTTTCGTAGGAGTCCGCTGACAGGTTCTTTATACTATCAATCGGAACCTTATCTTTCGCTGTCAGCGGACACCTACTTTCCTTTCATGCTGCCCCAGCCACCCGCCAATATCGCCGCGCTGCTCGCGCGTCCCGTCGCCATCTTCGGCGCGGGCGTGAGCGGACAGGGCGTGCTGTCGCTGCTCACGGCGGCCGGCGCGACCGGCCAGGCCTACGACGAGCGGGCGGCCGGCGCGAAGAAAACCTTCGGCGCCAGGCAGGCCGCCGCGCACGGACTCGTGGTGTTCAGTCCGGGCTTCGCGCCGGACCACGCCTGGCTGGTGGCGGCGCGGGCCGCCGGCTGCGTCTGCCTCGGCGAGCTGGATTTCGCCTCGCTCTTCTGGCGCGGGGAGCTCGTCGCCATCACCGGCACGAACGGCAAGACGACCCTCACCGAGTTCCTGGCCCACGCGCTGAACACCGCCGGCCGCCGGGTGCACGCCGCCGGCAATGTCGGTTATTCCCTCAGCCGGCTGGTTGCCGACCAAAACGGCGGCATGGCTGGACCTGTAGCGGCGGTCTATGACCGCCGGAACGATTCAGAACGGCGCTCACAGAGCGCCGCTACAGCAGAAAGTGCCCGGCCCATGATCGCCGTGTGCGAGGTCAGCTCGTTCCAGGCCGAGACGCTGCAGCACCTGCAGCCGACCGCGACCCTTTGGACCAATTTTGCCGAGGACCACCTCGAAAGGCACCCCGGGCTGGCCGCATATTTCGCGGCCAAGTGGCGTTTGGTTGAACGCACCCCGCCCGGCGCGGTCTTTGTTGGTTCGTCCGTGCAAAGATACGCCAGCAAGTCAGGTCAGACCTACACCCTGCCGCCGTCGGCTTGCATCGCCTCCGAGGGCCGGCAAGCCGACGCCCGGCTGGCGGGGACGGTCTTCGCCGGCTACCCGCAGCGCGAGAACTTCCTGCTCGCCGCCGCGTGGTGGCGCCACGCCGGCCTGCCCGAGGCGGCGCTTTATGCCGCCGCCCGCTCGTTCCAGCTTGGCGACCACCGGCTGACCCGGGTGGGGGAGAAGCGCGGCGTGACCTTCTGGAACGACTCCAAGGCTACCAACTTCCACGCCGTGGAGGCTGCGCTGGCGACTTTCTCCGCCCCCGTGCTCTGGATCGGCGGCGGCCGGGCCAAGGGGGGCGATCTGGCCGGTTTTGTGCGCCGCATCGCCCAGAAAATCCGCCACGCCTTCCTCATCGGCGAGACCTCGCCGGCGCTGGCCGGCTTTTGCCGCGATTCGCGGGTGCCCGCCACCCTCTGCACCAGCCTCGAGGATGCCGTCAGCGCCGCATTCGCCCGCGCCACCGCCGGCGACCATGTGCTGCTCAGTCCCGGCTTTGCCAGTTTCGACATGTTTCGCGGCTACGACGACCGTGGCCGCTCCTTCGTAAACCTTGTGGAAAACCTGTGAACAACCCCAATTTTTAGATAGCAAAACTTCAACCCTGCCGCTCATATTCCCACCATGAAAATCCTCCAGATCTTCGGAGCAGTCGTCGCCGTACACCTGCTCGCGTTCATCTTCATTTTTGCCAGCCCTGGCTGCCAGTCCGGCCCGCGCAACATCCCGACGCCCGACGCCACCGTGCCCACCGGTTCCAGCATGGCGCCCGTCGCCTTCGACACCGGTGCCGCCAACCCGCAGCAGGTTGAAACCATTTCCTATTCGCCCGCCCCGTCCTCCGGTCACGCCGTGCCGACGCGCCCGGGCTCGGCCGCCGCCGTGGCCATCACGCCCCCGAAGCCCACGGCCGACGTCGCGCCCGTCTCCACCTACACGGTGGTCAAGGGTGACAGCATGTGGAGCATTGCGAAGAGAAACAATCTGACCGTCGCCGAACTCGCCAAGGCCAACAACCTCGGGGTCGGCGCCACGCTGCAACCGGGCAAGAAACTCATCATCCCCGGCAAGGTGGTCGCGCCGAAGGACCTCTCCACCGCCGCGCCGTCGGGCAAGACTTCCGCCGCCGACAAGGCCGCGGCCGCCCCGGCCCGCGCCGGCGGTGAGGCGGTAAAGCACACCGTGCAGGTCGGCGAGAGCCTCGGCATCATCGCGAAGAAATACCAGGTGACCGTCGGCGAACTCGCGGCCGCCAACAGCATCACCGATCCGTCCAAGGTCCGCGCCGGCCAGCAGCTCGTCATTCCGGGCTTCAAGGCGGTCAGCGGCAAGGGCACCACCACCGCGGTGCCGGCCAAGTCCGCCGGTGCCGAGCCCACGGTGACCGTGCCCCATTTTGAGATCACTCCTCCGCCGCCCGGGCAGGACCTCGATTCCGGCCTGAAGGGCGCCGGCACCGCGGTGCCGACCATCAAGGTGGAGGAGCCCAAGCCCGATCAGCCGCCCAAGAAATAAGCCACCACCATGGTGAGTTTGCCGAGCGCCGCCGTTCCCCGCCGACCTCTCACGATCACTCCCGCGAGCGTCATCCTGATCTGCGTCGCGGCGCTGCTGTCGATCGGCCTGGCCGTGCTGTTCAGCGCGAGCTCGCCCATCAAGGGCGGGCCCTACGCCTACCTCTACAAGCAGTTCATCTTCCTCGCGCTGGCCATCGGCGCCGGCTGGCTCGTCGCCATCGCCGACCTGGAACAGTTGCGCCGGTTTGCCTGGGTGGCCGCGACCGTGGTGCTGGTCGGCCTTGTGCTGGTGTTGTTCACCACGCCGATCAACGGCAGCCGCCGCTGGCTCGGTTTCGGCGGCGTGCGGCTGCAGGTGTCGGAGTTCGCCAAGCTCGCGCTGGTCTTCTCGCTGGCGCACTACCTCGCGGTCAACCAGAGCAAGCTGCATGATTTCTGGCGCGGCTTCGTGCTGCCGCTGGCGTGGATCGGGCTCTTTACCCTGCTCGTGCTGGTGGAGTGGGACTTCGGCGCGGCGCTGCTGCTCGGCACCATCGGCGTGCTCCTGCTTTTCCTCGCCGGCGCGCGGCTGAAATTCCTGTTGCCCTCCATCGGCGTGGCGCTGCTGGGCTTCGGCCTGCTCGTGCTGCAAAATCCCGTGCGGCTCCAGCGCCTGCTCTCGTTCCTCGATCCCGAGGCCAACCGGCAGGGCGCCGGCTACCAGCCGTGGCAGGCCCTCCTGGCGTTCGCCGCCGGCGGCGTGAACGGCGTCGGGCTCGGCAACGGCCGCCAGCAAAACGCCTTCCTGCCCGAGGCGCACACCGACTACATCTTCGCCATCATGGGCGAGGAGATGGGGCTGATCTTCACCCTGCTCACCGTCGCGCTGTTCGTGACCATCTTCGTCGCGGGCCTGATGCACGTGCGCCGCGCGCCGAACCTGTTCCAGTTCCTCCTCGTGACCGGCTGCGTGCTGCTCATCACGCTCCAGGCCATCGTCAACCTCGGCGTCGTCACCAGCCTGCTGCCCTCCAAGGGCATGTCGCTGCCCTTCATCAGCGCCGGCGGCTCGAACCTGCTGCTGATGGGCCTGCTCGTCGGCATCATCATCAACACCCAGCGCGCCTGGGAGCGGCCCAAGCCGCTCGTCCGCCGGCGCGCGCTCACGGAGGTCCTGGCGTGAGAACTCCATCGACATGCCGAGTAACCTGGTGGAGCAGCTTGCCACCCGGCGCAAGTGAGGTGGGCCGATGAAAAACAAATTCGTCATCGCCTGCGGCGGCACCGGCGGCCACCTCTCGCCCGGCATCGCGCTGGCCGAGGCGCTGATCGCGCGCGGCCACAGCGCAACCCTGTTCATCAGCCACAAGAAGGTGGACATGCGTCTCCTTGAAAAATACCGGCACCTCGCCGCCGAGCGCGTGCCGAGCGCGCCGTTCGGCTGGCGGCCGGATGTGCACCTGCGCTTCCACTGGCGGCAGACCCAGGGTCTGCTCTTCAGCCTCCGGTTCATGCGCGCGCTCAAACCCGACGCCATCATCGGTTTCGGCGGCTTCACCAACGCCGGCGTCGTCATGGCCGGCCGCCTGCTCGGCGTGCCCGTTGCGCTGCACGAGGCCAACCGCATTCCGGGTCGCGCGGTGCGCGTGCTCTCGCGCGTGGCCCGGCGACTTTACCTGCCGCCCGGCGTGCGGCTGCCCGGCATCCGCGGCGTCATGGTCCGCCACACCGGCCTGCCGGTGCGCACCGAGGTCGAACGCCTGCCGCGCGCCGAGGCCCGGGCGCAGCTCGGGATCGATCCCGCCCAGAAGTTGCTGGTCGTCATTGGTGGCAGCCAGGGCTCCGGCCCGCTCAATACCTGGGTCGAGGAAAATCTGACGACGCTCGCGCACGAGGGCATCCAGGTTTACTGCGTCACCGGCCTCGGCAAGGGCACCGCGGGCGTGCGCGAGCTGCACAACCGGAGCGGCCAGGTCGTCCGCGCTTGGTTCGAGGCTTTCTCCGACCGCGTGGGCGTGCTGCTGTCCGCCGCCGACCTCGTGCTCAGCCGTGCCGGCGCCGGCACGCTGGCCGAACTTGTGCACTGCGAGGCCCCCGCGATCCTCATTCCTTACCCGCACGCTGCTGACAACCACCAGTGGGCCAACGCCACCTATTTCGAGCAGCAGGGCGGCGGCGTGGTCGTCGCCGAGTCCACGCTGTTCGGCCTGCGCCAGGAGGTGCTCGACGTTATCTTCAACGACTGGCTGTTGAATAAATTCCGCACGAACCTGCACCGCATGGCACAGGAGAACACGATTGACACCATTGTGCAGGACCTCGAGGAACTCGCGGCCGGCACGCCACCGACCCGGCGCCTGCGGCACACGCCCGCGCCCTCGACTCCATGAGCGCCCGGTCCAAAGTCTTCGGTCAGGACCTCACCCGGGTGCACCTGCTCGGCGCGGGCGGCATGGGCATGGCGCCGCTCGGGCTTTATCTCGCGCAATCCGGCTTCCGCGTCAGCGGCGAGGACGACGGCTGGAATTACCAGGTGCGCGGCCTGCTTGAATCCGCCGGGGTCGCGCTCACCGCTCCCGGCGGCTTGCCGGACGACGTGGAGCTCGTCGTTCACTCGTCGGCCATTGCGCCGGCCCATCCCTCGCGCCGCCGCGCGACGGCCCGCGGCCTGCCCCAGGTGCGCCGCGGCGAGATGCTGGCCGAGGTGGTGAAGGGCAAGAAGCTCGTCGCGATTGTCGGCTCGCACGGCAAGACGACCACCACGGCGATGCTCATCACCGCGTTGCACCGCGCCAATTTTTCCTGCGGCTGGATCCTCGGCGGACTTTTTCAGGACGACGTGCTGCCTCCGGCCAGGGCGGATGCCGGCGAGTGGGTGATGGCCGAAGTGGATGAGAGCGACGGCACGATCGACGGCTTCGCGCCGGAAATGACGCTGGCGGTCAACCTCGACTGGGATCACGCCGACCACTACGCGAAGCTCGCCGACATGGAGGCCGCCTTCGCCGCGCTGCTCGCGCGCACCAAGGGTGCCGTGTTTATCAGCGACGCCTGCACGATTTCCGCGCGGATTGCCTCCCGCGGCGGCCTGACGGCACCGGTCTTCACCTTTGGCCGGACCGGGGATTACCAGTATCACATCATCGAGGATCACCTCACCGGGCAGTGGCTTGATCTGAGCGGGAGATTTTCCGTCAAGGCGGCGCAGGTTCGCATGCACGGTGAATTCAACGCCGCCAACGCCACGGCCGCTCTCGCGGTGGCCCATCACCTGGGCGCGAAAATTGAGGCGGCATCGCTGGGTGGCTTCCCCGGCGTTCGCCGCCGCCAGACCGTGCTCCATTCGTCCGCCACGACGTTGGTGGTGGAGGATTACGCCCATCATCCGGCCGAAATCCGCGCATTGCTCGGCAGCCTGCGCGTCCGTGGTTTGAAGCCTGAGGGCCGTTTGGTCGTGGTCTTCCAGCCGCATCGCTTCACCCGCACCGCGCAGTTCAAGGCGGAGTTTGCCGCCGCGCTCGCCGGGGCCGACAGCCTTTTCCTGATGGACGTCTATGCGGCGAGCGAATCGCCGGTCGCGGGCGGCACGACGGCGGACATCTATGCCGAGCTGAAGAAAACCGGCGCCGAGCATCATGTGACCTATCTGCCCGGCGATGATGCCGGCCTGCTCAACGCGCTCAAGGTGGCGCTTGTGCCCGGCGACACGCTGGTGTTCGTCGGCGCGGGCGACATCGAGCAGACCGCGCGGCAATTCGTGGCGAAGCTGAAGACCGCCGAAAAGCGCGAAGCGGCGTGGGATGAATTTTTGACGGCCGCGCGGATGCGCCTCGGCGCGGAGACCAAGCTGGTCGAGCGCGAGGTGCTCGCGGCGAAGACAACGATGCGCGTCGGCGGCCCGGCGCGCGTTTATGCCGAGCCGGCGACAACGGAGGATCTGCGTCACTTGCTGGCGGAGGCGAACCGCCGCGGTCTGCCCGTGCTGTTGCTCGGGCGCGGTTCGAATCTCATCATACCCGACGAGGGCGTGGACGGGCTGGTCATCAGTCTCGCGCATGCCAACTGGCAAAAGTTCGAATTGCAGCCCGACGGTCGCGTGTGGGCCGGGGCCGGCCTGCGGCTGAAGAATCTTTGCGGCCTCGCCACCAAGGCCGGGTTGAAGGGTTTTGAATTTCTCGAGGGCATCCCCGGCTCGGTCGGCGGCGCGCTGCGGATGAACGCCGGCGCGATGGGCGGCTGGATGTTCGACGTCGTCGAGGAGGTCCACCTGATGAGCCTTGCGGGCGAGGTGCGCGTGATGCCGAAGGCCGACATGCACGTGGATTACCGTCATTGCGGCGAGTTGCAGGACGCGATCGCGCTCGGGGCCCGCCTGAAGCCGGCCGCGACGGCGGAGTCGACCGACATCCGCCGGCAGATTGATGTCTACCAGAAGAAGCGCGTGGAGTCGCAGCCGCGCGAGCCGAGCGCGGGCTGCATTTTCAAGAACCCGCCGAACAACTCGGCGGGCCGCCTCATCGACGAACTGGGCCTGAAGGGCGAGCGGGTGGGCGACGCCGAGGTGTCGCCGGTGCATGCCAATTTCATCGTCAACCGCGGTCACGCGACGAGCGCCGACATCATCGGGCTGGTGCGCAAGATCCGCGCCCGGGTGAAAAGCGCCCGTGGCATCGACCTCGAGCCCGAGGTACTGCTTTACGGGCAGGAATGGAGGGACGTATTATGAATTTTCGATTTTCGATTTTTGATTCTCGACTGAACCGGCCCTCCAGGAAATGCACCGGGAGGCCTGGTCCATGAAAGGTCCCATCATCGCCGTCCTGGCCGGCGGCACCTCGCCCGAGCGCGAGGTCTCCCTCGGCTCCGGCAAGGCCGTGGCGCTCGCGATGGCCCACTCGCATCCGACGCAGTTTTTTCCGGTGGACTCCGACGAGCTGCCGGTGGGACTCAATCCGTCGCGGCACATCGTCTGCTCGACCCTCCATGGGATCTTTGGCGAGGACGGCGGCATGCAGCGGCTGATGGAGGCGACGAGCGTGTGCTACGCGGGTTGCGATGCCCGGAGCAGCGACCTGTGTTTCGACAAATGGCGGACGCGCCAAACCGTTTCCGCGATGGGCGTGCAGGTGGCGCCGGGCCGGCATTTCACCGCGGTCAACAAGCCCACCGCCACGGAGCTGGCGGCGGAATTTGGCGAGCAAATCGTGTTCAAGCCCAACCGGCAGGGCAGCAGCGTCGGGCTGCAGATTGTCACGTCCAAGGTCGGCCTGGAGATCGCCCTCGGCGGCATCCGCCAGGGCGACTGGATTGCGGAGCGACGCATCATCGGGCGCGAACTGACCGTCGGCCTGCTGCGCGGCCGGGCGATGGGCGTCGTGGAGATCGTGCCGAAGTCGGGTGTTTTTGACTACGCCAGCAAATACACCAAGGGGCTCACCGAATATTTCGCCCCCGCCCAGCTGTCGGACGAGCTCGCAGCCGCGACACGGACGGCGGCCGAGACCGCCTTCGCCGCGTGCGGCTGCCGCGACTACGCGCGGGTTGACTTCATGCTCTCAAGCGAGGGCGAGCTGTATCTGCTCGAGGTCAACACGCTGCCGGGCATGAAGGAGACGAGCCTGCTGCCGATGAGCGCGGGCTGCGTCGGCCTCGATTTCATCGCGCTGTGCCGCGAAATGATCGCGCCGGCCCTGGACCGGTTTGCGCTGGCGCCGGCCTTGAAAAAATGAACGCCGCCGAAAACATCTCCGCCCCGCCTCCCGGGCGCTCCTGGCGCAACATCCGCCAGGAGGTGAGCGCGCCGGCCATGTCGCGGAAGGGCCGCCGCCGGCAGGTCGCCGCGTGGCTGAAGCTCGGCGCGCTGTTCACCTTTGTCGCGGCGGCGGGCTGGGGTGTCTTCATGGTCGTGCACTCATGGGAAACGGACCGGGCGGCACTGGCCACGGCCGTGCAAAGTGAACCGGTGAGGCATGTCGTGTTGATCACCGACGGCGTGCTGACGCAGCCCTGGGCCGCCGGCGAGCTCGCCCTGCCGAGGTCCGCCAGCCTGATGTCCCTCGAACTGCGCCCGCTGCGGGACCGGCTGCTGACCGGCGGCCAGGTGCGCGATGCGGTGCTGGCGCGGCGATTTCCCGACACGCTGGTGGTCACGCTGCAGGAGCGCACGCCGGTCGCGCGCGTCCAGGCGAGTGACAGTTTCGGCGCCACGAAGCAGCTGTTGGTGGCCAAGGACGGTGTGGTTTACGACGGTTTGAATTACAACAAGACGATGCTCGCCGGCCTGCCCTGGCTCGACGGCATCCGGTTGGTGAAGACGGGGGCGGGTTTCGAGCCCGTCGCGGGCATGGCCGACGTGGCCGCGCTGCTGGCCACCGCGCAACAGGAAGCGCCGCACCTCTATCGCGGCTGGCTCATTGTGTCGCTGGCGCGGCTGGCCGCGAACGACGAGATCGTCGTGCGCGCGCAGGACATCCCGGAGATCATTTTCAGCCGGAAGAATGATTTCTTCAAGCAGGTCGCCCGGCTGGACTACGTCATCGACGCGGCGCGCGTGCTGCCGGACCCGACGCTCAAGTCCATCGACCTCTCGCTCAACGGCCAGGTGCCGGTGCGGCTCGAGAACGCGCCGGACCAGCTGACCGTGGCGGCGCAGCCCTCTTTTCAAATCCAACCCCCTCAACGGAAAGGCCAGCGTGATCTCTAACAGCAGTCGCATCGTCGGGGCCGTCGAAATCGGCACCGGGAAAATCGCGGTGCTCGTGGGCGAAATCGCCCGCGGGCGCAGCTTGAACATCATCGGCGTGGGCGTCGCGCCCTCGCGCGGCGTCATGAAGGGGGAGGTCGTCGACTACAAGGCGGCCTGCGAGGCCACCCACCACGCGCTCGAGATGGCCGAGTCGCGCGCCGGCGCCCGCATCGAGGAGGTGTGGCTCGCCCAGACCGGCGGCCACCTGGACGCGTTCTACAACGAGGCATCGGTCAACGTGAAGTCGGCCGACAACACCGTCACCCAGCTCGACATCGCGTCGGTCTGCGAGCTGGCGAAGGAAAAGGAACTCCCCGCCGGCCGCTCGCGCATCCACGAGATCCGCCGGCCGTTCCGGCTCGACGGCCGCGCTGTGCCGGACCCCGAGCACCTGTCGGGCCGCCGGCTCGAGGTCGGTTACTGGATTGTGCACGGGCCCGAGAGCAAGGTGAGCGACAACATCCACGTCGTGGGCGGCTACCACCTCGAGGTGCGCGAGCTCGTCCTCGCCAGCCTGGCCAGCGGCTCGCTGCTCACCACCACCGAGGAGCGGACGCAGGGCGCGCTGGTGATCGACCTCGGCAAGGGCGTGACCGACTACGTGCTTTACCGCGACGGCCATGTGCTGGTGACCGGCACGCTGCCCGTCGCCGGCGACCATCTGACCAACGATCTCAGCATCGGCCTGCGCGTCACCCCGGCCCAGGCGGAGCTGCTCAAGCACCGCAATGCCCGTGGCACGGTGCTGACCCGCGACAAGTCCGACAAGGTCTGGCTGAACGGCGACGCCTCCTTCGGCGACCGCCAACTGCCGAAGATGGCGATCGAGACCATCGCCGCGGCGCGCACGCTCGAGTTGCTCGAGGTCGTGAAGCAGAAGCTCGGGCCGGCGTTCGTGGCCGAGCATTGCGGCGCGGGCGTCATCCTCACCGGCGGCACCTCGCGGATGCCCGGCATTGACGAGGCCGCGGCGCGCGTCTTCGGCCTGCCGGCCCGCCGCGGCGAGCCGCCCGGCTGGGTAAAGGACGAGTTGAAGGACCCGATGTTCAGCACCGTGCTGGGCGTCTTCCAGTTCGGCCTGCGCGGCGCGCAGGAGCACGCCATCCCCGCCCGCCGCAAGTCCGGCCTGCTGAGCAGCCTCACCAAAATCTTCGCGACCTCCTGAACCCATGGACCAGACCCCGAACGAACTGCCCCTTGAGGCCCTGACCGACCGCAACGTCGGCATCAAACTGATCGGCGTCGGCGGCGGCGGTTCCAACGCCGTCGACCGCCTGAAAATGGAGAACCTCGACCGCCTGCAGCTCGCGGTCATCAACACCGACCTCAAGGCGCTCGGCACCTCGCCCGTACAGGACAAGATTCTCATCGGCACCGCGCTCACCCGCGGGCTCAGCGCCGGCGGCGACCCCGAGCTCGGCCGCAAGGCCGCGGAGACCGACGCCGACAAGATCGCCGAGATCGTGAAGGACACTGACCTCATCTTCCTCGTGGCCGGCCTCGGCGGCGGCACGGGCTCCGGCGCCTCGCCGGTGGTGGCCGAGATCGCCGCGGAGGCGGGCGCGGTCGTCATCGCCTTTGTCACGCTGCCGTTCAGCTTCGAAGGCGGTCGCCGCCGCAAACAGGCCGAGGAATCGCTGGCCGAGCTGCGCCGCGTGTGCGACGCGGTCATCCCGCTGTCGAACGACATGCTCCTGCAGGAAGGCACGGAGCAGACCAGCGTGCTCGATTCCTTCGCGCGCGCCGACCAGTGGATCGGCCGCGGCGTGAAATCAATCTGGGCGATGCTCTCGCGCACGGGCCTCATCAACGTCGATTTCACGGCGCTGCGCCAGGTGTTCCAGCAGCGCGGCGGCAAGACGCTCTTCGGCCTCGGCGTCGGCGCGGGCGAGAATCCCGCGCAGGCCGCGCTCGACGACCTCAAGCAATGCCCGCTGCTCCATACGCCGGAGTATGCGCGCAAGGCCGACCGGCTGCTCGTCAACATCACGGGCGGCGCCGACCTCAGTCTGACCAAGGTCCACGAATTGATGTCCGCGCTGACCGAGGCCTTCGGCAGCGAGGCGCACGTCGTCATGGGTGCCGCCATCGACGAGGGCCTGCAGGGCCGCGTGGAGATTTGCGTCATCGGCACCACCGATCTGGGCGGTCGCAACTTTGTGCGCCGAACGCTCCCGCCTTCCGGGCGCAAGGCCCCGGACAAGCCCGGCAACACCGCGACCTCGTCCGCGCCGGAGAGCAACACGAACCTCACGACCACGGTCACGACCGGCCCGGCGCGCACCCCGGCCGCGGCGGTGCACGCGAACAAGCCCAAGCAGGAGGAATTCGGCTTCGGCGGCGCCCCGACGGAGAACCGCGGGACGTTCGAACGGTCCGACCGCAATCTCTTCGAGGGCCAGGACCTGGACGTGCCGACCTACCTGCGCAAAGGCATCAAGGTCCCGGTCTGAGTCGGAACCAGGCTGCAAGGGTCCAAGTTCTAGGTCGCTTTGCTCCACGCCCTGTCGTCCTTAGCTTTTGTAGCTTTGCTAGCGACGGACGATCCTTGCTCCGAGCTTCGTTTAGGTTTGCCCGGCCCGGCGGAGTAGGGGACAACCACCCCGCTAAACCGCTTGGCATTTTCAGGGCCTGTCAACAGTCTCGCGCCACTGCTTTCCCATGGCCCGCGCTAAATCTCCCGCCCCTTCCGCTCAGTCATCCGCCACCATCGGCTTTGAGGCCAAGCTCTGGCTCACTGCGGACAAGCTGCGCAACAACATGGACGCGGCGGAATAGCCGCCTGCTCATGACTATTTCCAGTCCGGTTATCGTTCTAGGCGCGGGCGCCTCTCATGGATCAAAGGTGCCCGGCAGTCGAACTCCACCGCTCGACGGAAATTTCCTGAGCGAAGCCGGAAGACTGTTTGCCGGTCTCCACTCACGCGGAAAAAATAGAGCACGCATCGAAAACTGGCAGAATTTTAAGAAGCAGTTGGCGAAAGCAGGGCTCCGCTTCGACGAGGTGCGGACTTGGCGGCTTGAGCAGCTCTCGACGTTTCTGGAGGCTCGTGGCAATCTGAAAGGATTGCAGCTCTACCAAGGCCGACCACGGGAGCACACGGCCGCCCTAGACATGCTCAAGCAGGTAGTCGCTCACGTTTTGTTGGCGTCGGGAGGCCAGGAGGTTTGCCCCCTCCATAAGATGCTAATAGGGTCGTTGAAACCACGCTCTGTAGTGAGCTTCAATTACGACCTGATTGCTGATCAGACGATGCTTTCGTTGGGACTGCTAAATTGGAAAGCTGCTGCATATCGGGGAGCCAAATGCGCGATGATTCCGACGAACACCGGGTCCCAACGAGCCTTTGCTATTCCACGATCTCGAATGACGGAGTCAATCCCGCTAATTAAACTTCACGGATCAATTCACTGGGAGGAAGTTGGCCGCGCGAAGGGCTTTCGGTTGAGCGGAGTGCGCCTCCCGTCCGAAAACGAGAATCGATTCGACCTCGTGAATGTGCCGGAGAACCCGTATTTGATCCCACCGATTGCCGCTAAAATTGACATTCAGGAAGGCCCCCTACGCGAAAGGTGGTATTCAGCGGTAGATCAACTGCACAAAGCCAAATCTTGGATCATCTGGGGCTATTCGTTCCCAGTCACCGATACCATCTCCCAAGTTTTGTTTCGGACGGCCCTCGCTAGGAATCGAAAGAAAAAGCCAGTTTATGTCGTGAATCCTGACCATTCGGTCGCGACGCGCGTTCAAGAGGTCTGCAAAAAAGTTTCCGTCAAGCACTTCACGTCGATGGAAGGATTTCTTCACGAGTTGGGTATTCTCGTCCCGAGGCAATGAGCATTAACGAATCCACAGCCGAAGACGCCGCCCTCGAATGTTTCCACCTGCCGCGGTCAATAGTGATAGCGGAGCTGCGCGATCCAGAGCTGGTCGCCGGCCACCTTGTAGACGATACGGTGCTCGCCATCGATTCGTCGCGACCACCAGCCGTGGAACGCATGTTTCAGCGGCTCCGGCTTGCCCATGCCGCTGAACGGCGCGCGCATGATTTCCTTGATGAGGTGGTTGATCCGCCTCACCTGCTTCAAGTCGATCTCCAGCCAGTGCTGGTAGTCCTCCCATCCTTGCTTTGAGAACACCAATTCGCGCGCCATGACCGGACGTGCTTCAGACTGCCTTGAGCTTCCGCCCGCGGCCCTTGCCCGCCTCCAGCGACTGAATGGATGCGAGCAGACGCCGGGTATTCACCGGACTGCGAGTGAGGTAGGCCGTTTCCTCCAGCGCCTGGTATTCCTCCAAGGAGAGCATCACCACCGCCTGATCGCGGTTGCGGGTGATGACCACGGCCTCGCTATCCTCGCATACACGGTCCATGGTGCTGGCGAGGTTTTCCCGGGCGGCGGTGTAGGTGATGGCTTTCATATGGACAGGATGCTGTCCAGCTTCGCAGACCCGTCAAGCAGTGAAGCGCAGGGGATGAGTGGGCCATGCAAGAGAAGGCGCAAAATGGGTCGGGCTGCGGGAATTGATATCAGTGGCAGGATTTTCATCGCGAACTGATCAGGCCCGGGTCGAAGAGACCGGCAGCTTGACGGACTGGTAAGAGGGCCCACAGTAGCCCGATGTTTATCGACGAAACCAGGATCAAGGCGCGCGCGGGCGACGGGGGGCGCGGCTGCGTCAGTTTTCGCCGGGAAAAATACGAGCCGTGGGGCGGCCCGAACGGCGGCGACGGCGGCAAGGGCGGCGACGTCGTCCTGCGCGGCGACCACGACCAGAACAACCTGATCGATTTCAAATACAAGCCGCACTGGACC
>WNFI01022551.1_pt1 | contig 54948 bp, 46 predicted proteins | sample 5400471 | NCBI WGS metagenome assembly WNFI01 (sample SAMN13153348, study PRJNA577476) | soil metagenome | isolation source: 100 cm saprolite on Douglas fir-dominated hillslope | place: USA:California | collected 2013-09-17
ACGCGATTTTCGACGCGAGCATCGCGGCCTGGGACGCGAAGCGAGCTTATGATTCCGTGCGTCCGATCACGGCGATTCCGTTCCTGTTGCGCGGTAAGACGATCCAAGCCTGGGGAGGGCCGGGCCGGGGCACCATCGAAATGGACGGTTCGCAGTGGATGCCCTATCAGCCCACTACCTTCCCGACGCCGCCGTTCTCGGAGTATGTCTCAGGACACAGTACGTATAGCGCAGCGGCTGCCAGAATTCTCGAACTGTGGACTGGCGGCGACCATTTCGGCGATTCGGTAACGCTTCCGCCCGGCAGCTCGAAGATTGAGCCGGGAGCCACGCCAACTCACGCCATTACTCTGCGTTGGGAAACTTTCACTGATGCTGCGAATGAAGCTGGAATATCCCGACGATACGGCGGCATTCACTTCCGCGCCGCGGACCTCGCAGGGCGACTGCTGGGACGGATGGTGGCCTTCGAGGCTTGGCGCAAAGCGCAATCCTATTTCAACGGCGAGGCTGGTCGTACATGAAGCTGGTGCTCCGTGGAATCCCGGTGCTTGGATGTGACGCAGGAATATGGGATCGAGATCTGTGATACCCACCCCTTCGGCTTCGCTCAGGGCAGGCTCTTTCGCATAGAGCCGAAAGGATGGGCCGGCCTCGTCGAGAGATCAAGAAGCTGCGGACAGGAGTGTCGGATCTACAGATCGCGCCATTTCTCTGAGCTAGCCGTGTTCGACGCGCGCCTTTATGTCCGCGTACGCCGCATCGATGAGCCTGCTCAGATCTGCGGCGTTTGTGGCCGTTCCCGGTCTCAACTTCACATGGCGCATGTACTTGCCGGTGCCTTGCAGCAAGTGCGCCGGATCCGGCAGCGCTGAGCCTTGAAAGAATCCCACGTTTACGTGCGACGTGAATACATTGACATAGGCAAACGCCGCATCTCCCAAACATGCTGTCGGACAGCCGTCATGCAAAAGTTCCCGGACTTCGTCCCCGCATTTTCGCATCACCTCAAACCAGTGATGCGCGATGACTCCCAATCCACCTGCATGCTCTTTCATCCAGGCATCGATAGCGGGATCGCGCTCAACAGCGCCGTTCAGTCGAAACAATTCCGTTCTCATTGTCATGTCACACCGTCATGGCGTTTTGAGAAGTACCTGCTGGTTCCAGGGCGCCACACTCTCCTCATACTCCATGGGATCGCCGAAACCTTCGGTTTGAACGCCGAGTTGGCGTAGAGCGTCCAAGGCCATCAATCGGCGATGCGCGTTGAATGTCATGATATGGGCGAAGACGCCGCCGAAGGTGAAGGTTTCAGCCGGCTCGCACAGAGCGTCGACGAACGTATCATCCCAACCGGAGCGGTTTCGGATGTCATTGAAAATACGATGTAGTTCGGCATCGGTCTTTTCGAGCCTTTGCAGCATCGCTTGCGGGGAGCGATGCGATTTGGGAGGGCCGTTGATATCCATATCGGCTCCGGACAGCGCGGCGGTCCAAACTTCTTTAGTGAAGATAATGTTTTCTAAAAGCTGCCTTAGAGTTTTGTTCGACTCCCGCCAGGGCAGCAGCTCTATGACTGTGGGCAGCGGCCGATCCAATTGTTCCTCTGACAAAGTACCCGCGTATTCCAGTAAGCGTCGCATGTGCCAGGAGTCGTTGCCTGCAAAACGATCGAACAAATCCATGTCCCTTCCTCCTTTTGTTGATGAACCTTTTGTTAACAAACCAGGGGCAAAAAAGTGAATTTTGTTGGACGCCGGTAAGTGAAAGTGCGGATCGCGCATGCGCCGGTAGAGGCTGGGAGAAATCCGAAAAGCTTTTCGGAAAGCGCGAGTGAACGCCTCCAACGAACCGTAGTTGGCGTCCAGGGCGACGTCCGTGACTGACATTCCAGTACGCGCCAGTTGATATGCTGCTCTTTCCAACAATAACCGTCGTCGCATGGCTCCGGGAGTTTCTTCAACCACGGTTCGGAACAACCTGTGGAACTGCGTGCGGCTTTGATACGCCTGGCGCGCCAGATCTTGTGTCCTCGCCTGAGTGTCCAGCGAGTTCGCGACAATTGCAGAGAGGCGGTCTGCTGTGTCCTGACCATCCGCTTTGTCTTTATCCATGCGTCCGGTTCCTCATCTTGAACGAATCATATTGAACGAGTCATCTTGAACGAATCATGACAATAGATGACGCCTTCCGCCTGATCTTACGTACCAATCTTCTACCTCAAAAGCCGGACCAGGGCGAATGAACACATGGATACTCGACACCGCGATTGCACGATTACTCTCCACAAACGCCGTTGTGTTGACCGAATCGCCCAACTCCCAGATAGTCGGCAACTCGGAAGTAGCCCGGTCACGCCATCAGGAGATGAATGATTCACCTGTGCTGTATTGTCCAATAGTGGACAGGCGGTTCCGCCAGTGGACACCCGTTGTCGCTAGGCCGCGCCGCCACCAAGCCTATCTCGCTGTATTTCCATAACTTAGATACTCTTCAAATGTGGAGGACGAGTTGCCACAGAGTACCGTGATGGACATACTGCGATGGATATAGCCCGCCCAGAGTTTAAGCGTCAGAAAATCCGCCGCCAGATTGTGTTCGCAGCCATCGGTGCTGTGCTCATTGCAGCGGTGACAGTCGGAGTCTCACGACTTCGACCGGCAGCACCCTCGGTCGAGCGAGGAACCGTGTGGACTGACACGGTGAAGCATGGGTCCATGCTGCGGCAAGTTCGCGGACCCGGTTCGCTCGTTCCCGCCCAGGAAGCTGTTCGCCAGATTCCTGCCGAGACTGAAGCCACCGTGGTACGCATTCGGATGCTGCCGGGTTCACAGGTGAAAGCCGACGCCATTCTTTTGGAAATGAGCAACCCCCAGGTGGAGCAGGCAGCCGTAGACGCACAACTCCAATTGAAGGCAGCGGAAGCCGAGTACCAGAGCCTGCGAGTGAGGCTCGATAGCGATCTGATGACCCAAAGAGCTGGCGCCGCAACCGTAACTGCGGACTACAGCCAGGCACAACGACAGTCGGATACGGACAAGGCCCTCTACGACCTCGGCGTGATTTCCGGGTTGGCCTACAAGGCGTCCAAGGGCAAAGCTGACGAGCTCACTACCAGAAACGATCTGGAAGAACAGAGATTGGTAATCAACAAGAAGGCTATTGAAACTCAACTCGCGCAGGAGCAGGCCAAGGTCGATCAGGCACGAACGCTTGCCGAACTGAAGCGGAAGCAACTGGATGCGCTGAAAGTCCGTGCGGGGATCGACGGAGTGCTGGTGGACCTGCCTTTGCAGGTCGGACAACATGTGCAGCCGGGAGCGATGCTGGCAAAGGTGGTCGAGCCCAATCATCTGATGGCGACATTGAAGATCGCCGAAACCCAGGCGCGAGATGTACAGGATGGCGAACCGGCCGCAATCGATACGCATAACGGAATCATCAGCGGGACCGTGATGCGCGTCGACGTCCAGCATTTGGGCAGGAAAACAGCACCATCAGTTTGTTCAAGCTGGATGCGGACAACAAAGAAGCGATGCGCGTACCGGTAAAAGTTGGGCGCGAGTCGGTGAATTCGATCCAAATTTTCGAAGGCCTTCGCGAAGGTGACACCGTCATTCTTTCCGACATGTCACGTTGGGATAAGACGGATCGCATTCGTCTGGAGTAGCGACGATATCGAGCTACAAAATCAAGAACAACGAAATTCCTAACATTAGAGGATAGAAGCTTATGACAGAAGCCGGGCAGCCGTTGATCCAGATTCAGGAGATGACGAAGGTCTTCTACACCGACGAGATTGAAACGCATGCGCTCTCAGGCGTTCACCTCTCCATTGCCAAAGGGGAGTACGTGGCCATGTCGGGGCCATCGGGTTGCGGTAAATCCACGTTGCTCTCGATCATCGGTTTACTTGATACGCCGACTGCGGGCAGTTATTCGCTGAATGCCAAGTCGGTCGAGAACCTCGATTTTGCCGAGCGTTCGCGCATCCGCAACCAGGAGATCGGATTCATCTTTCAAAGTTTCAATCTGATTGGCGATCTCACGGTGTACGAAAACGTCGAACTGCCGCTCACCTACCGGCAGAGGATGGCAGCGCCTGAACGAAAGAAACGCGTCATGGAAGCGCTGGAACGCGTCGGCATGGCGCACCGCGTTCGGCACTACCCCTCTCAACTCTCGGGCGGTCAGCAGCAGCGTGTTGCCGTCGCCCGCGCTCTCGGAGGAAAACCTTCCATCCTGCTGGCGGACGAACCCACCGGAAACCTCGACTCACGCAACGGCGAAGCCGTAATGGAGTTGCTCCAGAATTTGCACCGCGAGGGCGCAACCATCTGCATGGTGACGCACGATCCGCGGTTTGCGAAACATGCCCAGCGAGAAGTGCATCTCTTCGACGGCAAGGTCGTGGCGGAAGAAGAGTTGCAGAAATTAATGGCGGATGTGCACGCATGAGCGGAATGCTTCAGGATCTCCGCATCACCCTGCGTAGTCTGCGACAAAGGCCAGGGTTTGCTCTGCTGACGATCCTGACGTTGGCCGTCGGTGGAGGCGCGACCACGGCCATATTCACACTGATCAGCGGCGTGCTGCTGAAGCCCCTGGCGTATCAGGATCCGGACAACCTGCTCACGGTACACGTTCAAACCGAGAAATACGGAGACCGGTGGGGATTTTCCTACCCTGATTTTCTTGATTGCCGCCGCGAGTGCCGCTCATTCGAGGATGTTGCCGCGTGGACTTATAGCGGTGGAACCATAAGTGCGCCGGGACAGGCAGAGTACGCAGATGGGCGCCAGATCTCATCCGAACTGTTTTCCGTTCTGCGGGTGCCCCTACCAAGAGGACGCTCCTTTCTGCCCGCGGAAGATCAAGTCGGTAGCGCGCCGGTCGCCATTATCAGCACGCGCCTGTGGCAGCGCCGTTACGGAGCGGACCCCGGAGCGATCGGTATGGCCCTCACCTATGAAGGCAAGGCCTACACCGTGGTGGGAATCGCGCCAGCGGGCTTTCAATTGGATGGAGATGCGGACGTGTTCACGCCTCTCGGCCAAACCACGGAACCGCGGATGCAAAATCGCTCTGCGCATTTCATGCATGTCGTAGCGCGACTTCGTCACGGCATCGCTTTGAGCCAGGCGCAAGAGGAGTTGGCGCTCATCAGCCGGCAGCTGGCAAAGCAATACCCGGACTCGAATGATGGCCTCACCCTGGTTCCCTACCCACTCCAACACGAACTGGTTCGAGACGTCAGACCCACGCTATGGCTTCTCTTCCCAGCTGTGAGCCTTGTGTTGCTGATCGCCTGCGTCAATGTCGCCAGCATGCTGCTAACGCGTGTCGTTTCGCGCCAGCATGAATTCGCATTGCGTCTCGCACTGGGCGCTCCCAGTGGACGCCTTCTGCGCCAGTGCTTGACCGAAAGCGGCGTCCTAGGAATTTGTGGCGGCCTGCTCGGGCTATTGCTGGCTGCGCTTGGCACGCGCCCGTTTATCAGGTTCTGGCCCGACCGTCTGCCACGCGCTGATGAGGTGCACGTCGATTGGCGCGTCGTGCTGTTTGCTATGACTACCTCGATCTTGACGGGCCTGATTTTCGGATTGATTCCCGCGCTACGAGCCAACAGAAGCTCCATCGAGGAAACCCTCCGCTCCCGCACCCGCAACGTTACAGGAGGCGCGCGCAAGGTTCTTAGTGGATTTGTAATCTGCCAGATCGCCCTCGCGCTCGTCTTGTTGAGTTCAGCGGCCGTTCTGGGACGTACGCTCCTGCGCCTGTCATCTTTGAATCCGGGAATCGACACTCACAATCTTCTGACGGCCCGTGTGGCCTTTTCCCCAGCCGCGCTCACAAACCCCACGAAGGGACGAGCCGCCTGGCAGTCACTCATCGAAAGCATGAGGCAGGTTCCTGCAATTCAGTCGGTTGCCTTGACGGACATTGTTCCCATGCGGGAAGGGCAGAACGTACTGGGATACTGGGCCACGGCAATCCCTCCGCCGCCGAATCAAGAAGCCGAAGCACTCGCGTCTGGCGTTACTCCGGACTATCTGAAGGTGATGGGCCTCACGCTGCTTCGGGGCCGATTCTTCGATGAGAATGACCGCCTGGGCAGTAGCCAGGTTGTTGTCATTGACCAAAAGATGGCCCAGCACGCCTTTGCTGGACAAGACCCCATTGGAAAGCGCCTCTGGATTCCGGCAATGGGCGCTACGCCGGTCCAGGTAGTTGGCGTCGTCGGGCATGTGCGGCACTGGGGACTCGCGGGCGACGACCTGTCGAGAGTTCAGGATCAGTGCTACTACCCCCTGGCCCAGGTTCCAGATCAGCTGATTCGATTCTTTTCGTCCGTCATGTCAGTCGTTATCCGCACCGATGTTCCTCCTTCAAACACAGTCGAAGCGTTGCTGCGACAGGCGCGTGGTGCCACCGGGGATCAGGCACTCTACGAAGTGCGGACGATGGAACAGCTAGTGAGCGCCTCCTTAGCACGGCAACGGTTTCTCCTCCTGCTATTCGCCGTCTTCGCTGGAATGGCGTTGCTGCTCGCCTGCATCGGCATTTACAGCGTGATCGCCTATCTCATGAGCCAGCGGGTGTCTGAGATTGGGGTTCGAGTCGCGCTCGGCGCAACCTCCGCCAACATTGTGGCTCTCGTGCTTCGGCAGAGTCTTGTAATGATCTTCGCCGGAATCGGAATTGGCGTCGTGACCTCCTTTGCTTCAAGCCGTGTTCTACAGCGCCTGGTACCCGAGGTGCAGACGTCGCAAACATCGATGTTTGTTGTGGTTCTTCCGGTACTCATAGCAGTCGCTCTCGCTGCAAGCTATATTCCCGCGCGCCGAGCGAGCAAGGTCGATCCCATGGTGGCGCTGAGGTACGAGTAGGAAACGGAGAACAGAATGACTGGATTGCTCCAAGACTTTCGCTACGCCTTACGCCAATTGCGCAAGAGCCCTGGGTTTACGGCTGTCGCGGTTCTATCGCTGGGCTTGGGGATCGGGGCCAACACGGCAATCTTCACCCTGATCAATGGTCTCCTGCTTAAGTCCCTGCCGGTGCACGAGCCAAAACAACTCGTCGCCTTCGGCGCGGAGGATGGTGGCGGCGAAGTAGATGGCATTGGTCCGGGGCCGCTGGATATTTTTCCTTACGAGTTCTACAGGCAGGTTGCGCAACAGCCGCAGGAGTTGTTTCAGGGAATCTGCGGCTATGCCAGTTTTCCCACGACGGTCAGCGTGAAGATCGGTTCGACCGGAGGCGGATCTGCTGGCGCGGCGGCGAGTCAGGCCATCACTCACCTTGTTTCTGGAAATTTCTTCAACGTGCTTGGCGCGGAGCCTATTCTCGGCAGGCCAATCGCACCCTCTGACGATGCCCCCGGGCGCGATCCGGTTGCGGTGATCAGCTACCGATACTGGCAGCAGGTTTTGTCGGGAGATCCTTCCGTTGTTGGACGAGCGATCACGATCAATGGAACGCTGTTTACCGTGATTGGTGTCATGCCTCCAAAGTTCTTCGGAGTCGAAGTCAACGAAGAGTCCCCCGACATGTGGCTTCCCCTGAGCTTTCAAGAACAGGTCATGCTGCAGCCGTCACTGCTTGGTCCGCACGGACTTTACTGGATGCACATGATGGGCCGGCGCCAAGCGGGAGCAAATCTGGCACAGGCTCAGGCGTGGGTCAGCACACAACTCCAGCAATACATGAGGGACCGTGAGGGGGCGCAGCTTGCGTCGTCGCGCGGGCAAGAAATACAGAAAATCTTTGTACAGCTGCTGCCCGGCGGGCGCGGAATCTCGCATTTGCGTGAACAATACTCTCAGCCGTTGAACATTCTGATGGGTGCCGTCGCACTGGTCTTGCTGATTGCATGCGCCAACCTGGCGAATTTTTTGCTGGCCCGAGCTGCGTCGCGTGAGCGCGAGATTTCAACCAGGCTGGCCTTGGGCGCGACTCGCGGACGGATCATGCGCCAGATATTGACGGAGGCACTGCTGCTTGCCGCGTGTGGTGGAGCGCTGGGGTTATTGCTGGCCTTCTGGGGGACGCGCACGCTGATCAGCTTTGTCGTGGGAGGCGCGGCGCACACGCCTCTTGCTGCCAGTCCTGACCTGCCGGTTCTGGGGTTCACGATTGTGGTTGCGCTTATCACGGGAATTTTATTTGGCATCGTGCCCGCGCTTCGCATCTCGAGGATCGGCACTGCTCCAGCCCTGAACGCCAGCGCGCGCACGGCGGTGAGCGTCGGCGGAAGATCGGGCCGGTTGCTTCCTAAAGTTCTGGTAACCGCACAGGTCATGGTGTCGCTGGTGCTGCTGGCGGGAGCGGGACTGCTGGTGCGAACTTTGCGGAATCTTCAGAATCAGGATTTTGGTTTTGATCGTCACCATGTCCTCCTGGTGGAGTTCAACGCGAAGTTTGCGGGTTACAAGCCGGCGCAACTTAACGGGTTGTACGAAACCATGCTGGCGCGACTCGACGCGCTTCCTGGCGTGCGGTCGGCATCGCTTTCTGGCAACGCGCCCATCGCCGGCGGGCGCTGGAATTCTCCTATCTTCGTTGCAGGACACACGGCCCGCCCTAATGAAGATCTCAGCACACTGCTGAACCGTGTGGGACCGCGATATTTCGAAACGATGGGCATACCCGTGCTGCGCGGGCGCGCGATTGGCGCGGACGATTCTGCGACTTCGCAAAAAATAGTTGTGGTTAATCAGGCATTGGCGGATCACTTCTTCCCGCAAGGCGATGCCATCGGCCATCGCTTTACGGTGGCCGACCCCAGCGTGAAGGGCGAGTGGGAGATCGTTGGCATCGTCCGAGATGCAAAGTACAACGGCCCGCGTGAAACGCAGCAACGCATGGTCTACCTTCCGGTGATGCAGCTCACCGAAGACGACAATTATGCCTACTGGCTGCAAGTGCAGACCACGCAGGATCCCGCTCTGGTCGCGGCTGCAGTCCGTGGAGCACTGGCCCAGATCGACGCCAACCTGCCGGTTCTGCATGTTAAGACGATCGGCGAACAGGTCGATCTGCGCATGGACAACGAGAGATTCATCTCGCAACTGTCGAGCTTCTTCTCGTTGCTGGCACTGCTTCTGGCCTGCATTGGCCTTTACGGGGTCATGAATTACGACGTCGCGCGCCGCACGAACGAGATTGGTGTTCGCATGGCGCTGGGAGCACAAACCAACGGAGTGCTGTGGCTGGTGCTGAAGGAATCTATGATGCTGCTGGCCCTTGGAATCGCGGTTGGCATTCCGGCCGCTCTTGCAGCTACACGGTTGCTTCAGAGCCAGCTTTTCGGACTGGGCCCGCACGATCCAATTACTTTTGCGATAGCCGTTTTGAGTGTCGCGACAGTGTCTTTGCTGGCCGCTTATTTCCCGGCTTTGCGAGCAACGAAGGTCGATCCGATGGTGGCATTGCGCTACGAGTAAGAAGGAGACGAATTTATGACCGGCCTGATCCAAGACCTTCACTACGCGTTGCGCCAACTCCGCAAGAACCCGGGCTTCGCCTGTACAGCGATTCTGATATTGACTTTGGGGATGTGCGCCAGTGTGTCCATCTTTGGCTTTGTGGACGCCGCGCTGATCAAGCCGTTGCCCTACGCGAACCCCACCCGCCTGATTGCGGTCACTGAAAGTGTCGCGATGATTCCCCGCGCCAACCTGTCGTATCCCGACTATCTCGACTGGAAGCGGATGAACCAGGTTTTCAGCTCACTCGATGCCTATAACGGAACCGGCTATCTGGTGCGCACGTCTACAGGCACAGAGCCTGTCCCGGGTGTGCGCGTGAGCGATGGATTCTTTCATACGTTAGGGATTGTTCCCGTGCTGGGTCGTGATTTTTATGCCGGTGAGGATTTACCGGCCGCGCCGCGGACCGTGATCCTGAGTTATTCCAGTTGGCAGAAGCGGTATGGCGGCACGAAGGACGTCACAAGCCAGACTGTCACACTCAGCGGCATTCCTTACGCGATCATCGGCGTGTTGCCGCCGGAGTTCCAATTCGCGCCCCGTGGTAATGCCGAGTTCTGGACCACACTGCATGCCGATGACGGCTGCGCCGTCCGAAGAAGCTGTCACAACCTCGAAGGGGTTGCCCGCCTCAAGGACGGTGTCACGGTCGAAATGGCTCGGGCGAACATGGAGACCATCGCTCGTCAACTAGAGCTCCAATATCCCAACGACAATCGTGGCCAGGGCGCGAATGTGCTGCCGCTCTCGGAGGTGATCGTTGCGGACGTTCGTCCTTTGCTTCTTACGCTGCTCGGAGGAGCTGGTCTGCTTCTCATCATCGCTTGCGTAAATGTGTCGAGCCTGCTGTTGGTCCGCTCCGAGAGTCGCGCCCGCGAGATTGCGGTCCGGGGCGCCTTGGGCGCATCCCGCTCCCGTTTGATCCGCCAGTTCATCACAGAAGGCCTGGTTCTTATCGTGGCAGGGACCGCATTCGGTCTGGCCGCTGCGGATGGAGCAATGCATGTCCTTTTGCAGCTTATCTCCAAGGACCTGATGGGGAATCTACCGTATCTCGCGGGACTCGGCTTGAACTCCCATGGGCTGATGTTTGCCGCCGGCGTTGCAACACTTGCCGCCTCTGTCTTCTCTCTCCCTCCCATTGTCCGTTTGCCTCTGGTGAAGCTGAGGGAAGGCCTTACCGAGGGTGGTCGGGGTTATGCCGGCACCACTTGGCGGCGTTTCGGCGCAAACCTCGTGATTGTTGAACTAGCCGTTGCGGTCGTCCTCCTGGTGTCTGCCGGATTGCTTCGGTATAACCAGCGTCTTACCCGTCAGTTTCAACGGCAACACCACTTGGATCAGGGTTGTCGGCCACCCCTACAACGGGGAACACCACGATGTGAACCAGCGGGATGTAGGCTCTGCACTTTTCTCAACGCTGCACGCCAAGCTCGTGAGCGGCCGCTACTTCACCGATGCCGAGGATGGATCGAAGCCGCTCGTGGCCATCATTAATCAGGCCCTGGCGCGGAAATACTTTCCCGGTGAAGATCCCGTCGGCAAGAAGGTCGGCGACATTATCCTTTCGCCCAAATCGATCACCGAAATTATCGGAGTAGTGGACGATGTGAAGGATGGTTCGCTCGATTCGGAGATTTGGCCGGCGATCTATTATCCCTTCAACCAAAATTCTGACCACTATTTCTCCGTCGTCGCGCGCACGTCGCAGGACGAAAAGTCACTGCTCCCAACACTGGCCGCCGCCGTTCATGAAGTCGATCCCGGCATTGGCACGTTGGATGTAACGACCATGACCGACCGCATTAATGAGTCGCCGACAGCCTATCTTCACCGTTCCTCAGCGTGGTTGGTAGGCGGCTTCGCCTCGCTAGCATTGCTGTTGGGCGTGGTCGGTCTCTACGGCGTGATCGCGTACTCGGTGAGCCAGAGAACCCGGGAAATTGGAGTTCGCATGGCGCTCGGCGCGCAGCGCAGCTCTGTTTATCAACTCATCATGAAAGAGGCAGGATGGTTGGTGGGAGTTGGAATCGGCGCCGGGCTTGTCTGCTCGATCGGGGCTGCAACCCTGATTCGCGGGCTGCTCTTTGGAGTGCGGTCGTGGGACGCGGCAACGCTGGCCACTGTTTCTGCGGTGCTCGGGATTTCGGCGCTGCTGGCTAGCTACATCCCCGCACGCCGTGCGGCGCAAGTCGATCCCATGGTAGCGCTGAGATACGAATAGGAGGACGCTAACGATGAACGGACTATTCCAAGACATACGTTTTTCCGTACGCCAACTCCGCAAGAGCCTCGGCTTCACAGCGGTTGCCGTAATTACCCTGGCGCTGGGGATTGGCGCCAACACCGCGATCTTCAGTGTGGTGAATGGAGTGCTATTGCGGCCTCTGGCGTTTCGAGATGCCGATCGCCTGGTTCGCGTCTGGCATGTGCCTCCGCCCAAGAGTTTTCCCGGGATGACGACCTTCTCGGTCTCCGCGGCGAACTATTTGGACTGGGAGCGCCAGAACCACATCTTTGACGGAATGGCGATCTACACCTTCCACGGGTTTACTTTCACTGGCACAGACAAACCGGAGCAGGTCGATGCGTGTGCTGCATCCTCCGGTTTCTTCTCGACCCTGGCGGTCCAGCCGATGTTGGGCCGTGTGTTTACTTCTGAAGAAGATCAACCCGGCCGCTCGAACGTGGTAGTGCTCAGCCATCGCCTGTGGCAAGAGCATTTCGGATCGAACCCTGCCATCGTCGGCCATAACATCATGCTGGATGGCCAGAGCTATCTGGTGTCCGGTGTTATGCCAGCCAGCTTCCAATTCCCTGACTTCGCGCAGATGTGGACGCCCATGGCATGGACCGACAAAGAACGAGCGGTGCGGGGAGAGCATCATTCGGTGGTCGTCGCCCGCCTCAAACCGGGCATCGATTTGAAGCAGGCTCAGTCGGAGATGAACACAATCTCCAGCCGGCTGGAACAGCAGTACCCGGAGGACGACAAGGGATGGGGCGCGGTGGTTGTGCCCTTGCACGACGATATGGTCAGCGATGTGCGACCGGCGTTGCTGGTCCTGCTGGGAGCGGTAGCTTTTGTTCTTCTCATCGCAAGCGTCAATGTGGCGAACCTTGCCTTGGCGAGAACCTTCGGCCGCCAGAAAGAAATCGCAATTCGAACCGCACTGGGAGCTGGTTCAGCGCGAATCCTCCGGCAAATCCTCACTGAATCTGTACTCCTCGCACTCGCGGGAGGAGCGCTCGGCCTGACCTACGCTCATGTAGGTGTTCGTCTGATTATGGCGTTCCTGGCGGACAAGCTTCCGCACTCGATCGAAGTCGGACTGGATGCCAAAGTCCTTGCCTTCACCGCCGCCATTTCGGTAGCTGCGGGAATTTTGGCGGGGGTCCTTCCGGCTTTGCGCCTTACTCGGGGGAATGTGAGTCAATCTCTGAAGCAAGGACTTGGGCGCACCGATGCGGATTCAAGTGGACATCGCACCCGCAGCATTCTTGTAGTGTCGGAGGTCGCCCTTTCCCTCATCTTGCTGGTGGGCGCAGGCCTGATGATCCGCAGTTTTCAGAGACTCAACGCCGTAAATCCAGGGTTTGATTCGCACAATGTCTTGACGATGACAGCTATGGTCTCGCGGGCGAAATTTTCCCAGCCTTCCCAGCAGGTCAATTTCTTCGACCAGGTGCTGCAACGGGTACGAGCGTTACCCGGGATCGAATCCGCTGGAGTCATTGATGACGTTCCTCTGGACAACGGAGGTTCGCATCAACCAGTCGCAATCGAAGGCCGTCCTTTATTGCCGATGTCGGAACAACCGGAGGTCGATGTTCGCCTCACCAGTCCCGGCTACATGAGCGCGATGCATATTCCGATCTTGCGCGGACGAGATTTGAACGACACCGATCTCGCGGGCAGACCGACAGTAGTCCTGATCAGCGAATCCATGGCTCGCCAGTTCTGGCCGGGCGAAGACGCCCTGGGAAAACGGCTTACCTTGACCTTTTTTCCGGATGCAGTTCGCGAAGTAGTTGGAATTGTCGGCGACGTAAAACTTGACGGCCTGGACCAGACTCGTCCGAGTGCAACATTGTATTTCCCGCTGAACCAGGTTTCAGTATCCGCCAACGGCGGATGGAATTCGTTTCCGATGACGCTGGTGGTCCGCTCGGCCTCAGGTCCAAGCGGAATCGTCTCAGCCGTTTCGAATGCCGTGCATGAGGTAGATCGTGAGATGCCATTGCGCGACATTCTGGCCATGGACGACATGGTTGCGAACTCTCTAACGCAGCAAAGATTCAACATGCTGCTGTTGGGCGCGTTCGCCGGGCTCGCATTGTTGCTGGCCGCCGTAGGCATCTACAGCGTGTTGTCTTACAGCGTGAAGAGGAGCGTACGGGAAATCGGAATCCGTTTGGCCCTTGGGGCGCGGCTTGGCGATGTGCTGCGCATGGTTGTGTTCGAAGGGATGAAACCAACTTTACTGGGTTTGGCAATTGGTGCGGGCGGAGCGCTGGTCTTGGGCCGCGTATTGTCGAATCTCATTTATCAAGTCAAGCCAACCGATCCCGTTACTTTCCTGGCTGTGACTGCGTTGTTGGCGCTGATCGCTCTATTGGGATCCCATGGTGGCGCTGCGGTACGAGTAGGTTTCAAGGACCGATATGGAAACTCTTTTTCAGGACCTGCGCTACGGCTTCCGCATGCTGGTGAAGAGCCCGGGATTTACGGCCGTCGCGGTCGTGACGTTGGCTTTGGGCATCGGAGCCAATACCGCATTGTTCTCCGTGATCAATGGCGTTTTGTTGAGCCCGCTGCCTTTCCCGGAACCAGACCGGCTGGTCACGCTGCATGAGAACAAGCCAAACTTTGAAGGCGGATCCGTTTCTTATCCGAATTTTCGCGACTGGCAAAAGGATAATCACACCTTCTCCGCGATGGCGATAGGGCGCAGGTATGCCTTCAGCCTGATCGGCATCGGCGAGGCGGAACAGGTCGGTGGCGAGTTTGTCTCATCGGATTTCTTCCCAGTTCTTGGTGTGCGCCCGATGATAGGTCGTACGTTTGCTCAGGATGAGGAGAGGGTCGGGGCGGGCCCCGTGGCGCTCATCAGCGTGGGTCTGTGGCAGCGCAAATTCAGCGCCGCACCAGATATTTTGGGAAAGAACATTACTCTCGACGCACGGGACTACACGATCGTGGGGGTGATTCCTGCGAATTTCCACCTCCTGATTCCCGGCTTCCGCGATACAGATGTGTATGTGCCCATCGGGCAATGGAGCAATCCTCTTTTGCTTCAGCGTGGCGCCGGGTTGGGAATCCATGGGATCGGCCGGCTTAAGCCAGGTGTGACGCTGGAGCAGGCGAGGGCCGACATGGATGGAGTCACACGCAATCTTGCCAATGCGTTTCCCGACTCCGACAAAGGCATCACCGCTAAGGTCACTCCGCTCAAGGAGCAGATGGTTGGGGAAGTCCGCCCTCTGTTGCTGGTGCTTCTGGCTGCCGTGGGCTTCGTACTTCTGATCGCATGCGTGAATGTCGCGAATCTTTTGCTGGCGCGCTCGACCGCCCGTACGCGTGAGTTTGCGGTTCGTGCCGCGCTGGGCGCCACGCAAGGACGCGTGGTTCGTCAGTTGCTGACCGAGAGCGTGTTGCTTGCTCTGGTTGGTGGTGGGCTCGGCTTATTCCTGGCCGCATGGGGGACGCGGGCAGCATTGGGAGTTTTGCCGGCGGCTTTGCCACGCGCTGAACAAGTGGGGCTCGACCCCCACGTTCTGTTCTTTACCGTCGGCATCTCGTTGCTCGTGGGTGTTCTATTCGGTTTGACGCCGGCTCTGAAAACATCCCAGCCGGATTTGCACGAAACGTTGAAGCAAGGAGGCCGGGGCGCGAGCGGAACCCGACATCGCACGCAGGGCGTATTTGTTGTGGTCGAGATGGCGCTCGCGCTGGTGTTGCTGGTGGGTGCGGGATTGACCGTCCGCAGTCTGATGAAGTTATGGACCGTCGATCCGGGCTTCAGTCCACACAATGTGCTCACCTTCGGGCTGTCTCTTCCGCCGTCGATGATGCATGCCAGTCCGGATGCGATCCGCGCAGCCTTTCGTGAGTTTGACGAAAAGCTTGCCGCGGTCCCCGGTGTTCAAGCGGTTTCCCAGACCTGGGGAGCGATTCCCCTCAGTGGTGACGACGAGCAACTCTTCTGGCTCGAAGGCCAGCCCAAACCGGCCAATGAAAACGATATGAACTGGGCCATCGACTACATCGTTGAGCCGGACTATCTGAAAGCGATGGGGATTCCTCTGCTGCGCGGGCGGTTCTTCACTCCCCAGGACAATGAGCATTCTCCACTGGTGGTCGTGGTCGATGAGGTCTTTGCCCAGAAATATTTTCCCAACCAGAATCCCATTGGCAAGCACATCCACGTAAACCGATTCACTCAGCTGGGGGAGATCGTCGGTGTGGTCGGCCACGTCAAGCAGTGGGGGTTGGCTACCGATGATCAGCAGTCCCTGCGGTCCGACCTCTATATCCCATGCATGCAGATGCCCAACGATTTTGTTGCCATGGCTCCTTCCGGTTCGTCTGTGATTGTGCGGGCTGGGAACGGCTCGGTGGCTCTTCTCGATTCCATCCGCCACCTCAGTGTGCGGATGAGCAACCAGCAAGTCATCTTTGGCGCGCAAACCATAGATTCACTCATCTCCGATTCCGTGGCGTCGCAGCGCTTCTCCATGATCCTCCTGGCGGTCTTCGCGGTGCTGGCGCTGGTGCTCGCGAGCGTGGGGATTTACGGCGTGATTTCTTACGTCGTGGGACAACGCGCCCATGAAATCGGAATCCGTATGGCTCTGGGCGCGCAGCGCGCGGACATTTTGCGCCTGATCCTCGGCCGTGGAGGAAAGCTTGCCGGGATCGGAGTTGCACTCGGCCTGGTTGCCGCGCTCGGACTCACACGATTTCTCGCCAGCCTGCTCTACGGAGTTGGGGCAACCGACCCAGTCACTTTCGCCGGAGTTGCCGTGCTGCTGACGCTGGTCGCTTTGGCCGCATGCTATGTTCCGGCGCGCCGCGCGGCCAAGGTCGATCCCATGGTCGCGCTGAGATACGAGTAGGAGGATAGGAACGATGAACAGCATGATCCAAGATTTTCGCTACGCGCTGCGCCAGCTCCGCAAGAATCCCGGCTTCACCGCGGTTGCGGTGATTACGCTCGCGCTCGGAATCGGTGCGAACACCGCTGTGTTCAGCGTGATCGACGCTGTGATGCTGCGTCCGCTGCCCTACTCTCAACCGGATCGGCTGATCGAAGCTGAATCCGTAAACACGCACAATCCCCAGCCGAGTGCGATTTGCTACCCCGACTTTTTTGACTGGCGCTCACAGAATCGCACGCTCGAACATCTGGTTTCGTATCACGACAACTTGTATACCCTCACCGGTCTGGAGCGGCCGGTCCAGGTGGATGCCGAGGTTGTCTCGTGGGATCTGCTGCCGGCCCTGGGCATTCGTCCTGAACTCGGGCGAGGCTTTGCCGCAGACGAGGAAAAGATTGGCACGCGAGTGGTTTTGATCAGCCACTCGCTCTGGGTGTCTCAATTCGGTTCTGATCCGACGATTATTGGTCGTGGCGTTCGCCTCAGCGGAGATCTCTACACAGTGATCGGGGTCATGCCGCCGTCTTTCCGCTTCCCGGTTAATAAGGCTCGAAACAGCATCTGGACTACGCTCGCCGTCGACGATGACCCGTCCGACCCCCACCCCAATACCAGCAACCGCGGCTCCCATTTTCTGAACGTGTTCGGACGGCTAAAACCGGGAGTTACGGTCAAGCAAGCGGACCAGGATTTGCGCACTATTGCGACGAACCTGGCGAAGCAATATCCGAATACCAACACGCGCCATAACTCGGCTCGCGCAGAAACGGAAATCGCGGCATTGATCGGTGACACGCAAACCGCGCTTCTGGTGGTGCTGGGCGCCGTTGCCTTGGTGCTTCTGATCGCATGCGGCAATATCGCGAATCTGCTGCTGGCGCGCATGCGCGAACGGCAACGTGAGATCGCGGTGCGGTCCGCCCTCGGCGCTGGGAGGAAGCGGATCGTACGCCAATTGCTTGCTGAAAGCCTGGTCCTAAGTACAGTCGGCGGACTCGCCGGGTGCGGCCTGGCGCTGGTTTGTACCCCCGCAATTCTTTCGCTCATCGGCGACTCCGTGCCGCGTGCAGCCGATGCGGGCGTCGACCCGCGCGTGCTTTCGTTCGCCGTGTTCGTTTCCTTCGCCGCGGGATTGATCTTCGGTATTGTCCCGTCCATCGCTGCTTCAAAGACTGATCTCATCTCTACTTTGAAAGAGGGCGGCCGAAGCGAAATCGCTGGCCGCGACTGGTTGCGCGCATCGCTGATTGTGGGACAAGTTGCCCTGGGCCTTGTGCTCACGGCAGGCGCTGGCTTGCTCATCACCAGCTTTGCGCACCTCGTCCATGCGAACCAGGGTTTCAATCCGGACCATCTCACCACTCTGTTCTTTGAAACACCCGACACCCACTACAAAGACAACCGCCCGCAGTTCTATCGCGAGTACTTCGACAAGATCCGTGCCCTGCCTGGAGTGGAGTCGGCGGGCGGGGTCATGATGCTGCCCATGACACACGAGGGAGCCGTGATCACCTTTGAAGATCCGGAACACCCTGTTCCCGAGTCGCAGGAACCCAGTGCCGACGTCAGTCCAATTTCCCCGGACTATTTCCGTGCGATGCAGATCCCTATTCTCAGCGGGCGCGACTTTTCTGAACGGGATGACGTGAAGTCCCTGCCGGTGATGATCGTGAATCAGGCCTTCGCGCAAAAATTCTTCCCCGGCGAAGAAGTGCTGGGCAAGAAACTCAAGCCTGGCGCTGGGAACGGCACCTGGCGGCCAGTCAACTAAACACGTGGTGCTGCCTGTATACGGTCGTACGCGCGTCGCTCGATCCGTCGAGCCTTGAAGCGAGCGTCCAGCGGATCGTCTCGGCGATGGACAAGGACATTCCTGTCACACAGGTTCGCACCATGAATGACCTGATGTTCAGCGAACTGTCACAGCCCAGATTCGCAACGGTCCTGCTCAGTACGTTTGCCGGTCTCGCTATCGCCCTGACCATCGTTGGCCTTTACGGCGTGATGACCTATTCGGTCTCGCGGCGCACGCGAGAGATCGGTGTGCGCATGGCTCTGGGAGCACAGCGGGGCGCGGTCCTCACGATGGTGTTGCGCGATGCAGCCATTCTGCTGGGCGCGGGAATTGTGATCGGCATTGCAGCCGCGCTGGCGTCGGCCTCCGTGCTCCAGGACATGTTATATGGAACCGGAGCGCGCAACCCGGCAGTGCTGATGCTGGTGTGCGCGGCGGTCGCAGTCGCAGGGCTGGCCGCAGCTTATATTCCGGCGTTTCGCGCCGCCGGAGTCGATCCCATGGTCGCGCTGAGATACGAGTAGGAGGATGCAAAGATGAATGGCTTAATCCAAGACCTTCGCTACGCGCTGCGCCAGCTCCGCAAGAGCCCCGGCTTCACCGCGGTGAAGGGAGCGTTTGTTGCGATGCGGGAGCAGGTCCACACGATGGACGTTGCCGCCTATGCCGAGGGTCACGAATTTAACCTCACACACTTTGGCGAACCGGTTCGCCTGACTGGCACAGCAGTGTCTGCTGAGTTGCTTTCGGTCCTGGGAACGCAACCAGAACTCGGGAGAACGTTTCATTCTGGCGAGGATGCGGTTGGCGGAGACAGCTATGTTGTCTTGAGCCATGCCCTGTGGGAACAGCGTTTCGGACGCGATCCGGCGATCATTGGACGTTCCATCGAACTTGAAGGCGTGAGCCGCCAGGTCGTGGGTGTGATGCCGGCGGACTTCCATTTTCCGTCCGCAAAAACGCAGTTATGGGTGCCGTTGCATAACGATCCGAGAAACACGGCTACGTATTGGGCCGGCGATTTCATGCCCGTGATCGGAAGGCTGCATCCGGGTTCGGTTATGCCGCAGGCAGCCGCCGAGATTCGGCTGTTTCAGTCTCACGTGTTCGCACTGTTCCCCTGGCGCATGCCGGTCGCCTGGAACGCCGATGTCAGCGTAATCGGATTGCAGAATGGCATGGTTGCAGATGTGCGAGTGCGGCTGATGCTTCTCTTGGGCGCGGTTGTGCTGGTCCTGATGATTGCCTGCGCCAATGTCGCCAATCTAACGCTTTCGCGTGCCGCCACGCGCGAAAAAGAAATGGGCATACGCTCAGCCCTGGGCGCAGGAAGACGCCGAATTACCCGGCAACTGCTCACCGAAAGTGTGGTGCTGGCCTTGTTCGGTGGCTTGCTCGGATTGGCTCTGGCAGCGGCTGGAGTTTTTCTGCTCAAAGCCGCATTGCCTGCGGACACGCCGCGCTTGGCGAATGTGCACTTGGATTGGCGTGTACTCGTCTTTACCGGAGTGCTTGCTTCCGTCTGCGGTTTGGTTTTCGGCGTGGCACCCGCGCTCCAATTGTCGCGCTCCGCATTGACAGAGTCCCTCAACTCAGTCGAGCGCGGTGCCGTGGCTTCCGTGTCGCAATGGTTGCGTAGCTCCCTGGCGATTGCTGAAGTCTCATTTGCTGTGTTGCTCGTCATTTCAGCGGGATTGCTGATCCGCAGCTTTTGGGCGCTGTCACACGTCAACCCAGGGTTCCAGTCGGAACAGATTCTGACCGCGCGCATTACGCCCGACGAAACGTTTTGCAACGACACGGCGCGCTGCCTGCCGTTCTATCGCAGCGTTTTGGACGGGGCGAGAACTTCTCCCGGGGTTAGCGACGCGGCGCTCGTGAACACACTCCCGCTTGGGGGACGAGTGAGCAAACGTTCTTTTGACCTCGAAGGCTTCTCGAATCTTCCCGATGGAACAACGCAGCCACTTTTCTGGCTCGATGTGGTCACTCCCGACTATTTCCGTGTGATGGGCATTCCTCTCGTCGCGGGCCGGTGGTTCACAGAGGCGGACGAGTCCGGAGGGCCACCGGTAGTAGTGATACCCGCTGAGACCGCGCAACGCTTCTGGAACGGACGCGATGTAATTGGGAAACACGTCCGTTTTGTCGGAGAGAAAGATTGGCGCACAGTAGTCGGTGTTGTTGCCGACGTACGTGCATACGATTTGCAAAGCAGCGTGCCAGACTACATGAGGGGCACAGCCTACGTTCCCTACACACCGAAAGCCACTTTGGAAAATGGCAGCGTGCTTCAACGACCTTCCTGTTTGCAGCCTTCGCCGGAGTCGCCCTTGTGCTGGGGATGGTTGGCATCTATGGCGTCCTGGCCTTTCTAGTATCCAAGCGTGCAAGAGAGATGGGCATTCGCATGGCGCTGGGCGCGCAGCGCAGCGATGTTCTGTGGCTGGTCATGAAGGAAGGTGCGAAGTTCTCTTTCACCGGGATCATCCTGGGCTTGGCGGGAGCATTTATGGTCACGCGGTTGCTCGCGAGTCAGCTTTATGGTGTTGGCCCGATGGACCCGGTTACTTTCATGGGAGTGTCCATCGTGATGGCAGGGGTCACAATGGCGGCGTGTTACATCCCTGCACGCCGTGCCATGCGCGTCGATCCTATGGTTGCGTTGCGCTACGAGTAGGAGGCTGAGACTGATGATGACTGGATTCGCTCAAGACTTTCGTTACGCGCTGCGGCAGTTGGGCAAAGCCCCGGGCTTTGCCGCGGTGGCAATCATCACGCTCGCGCTCGGCATCGGCGCCAACACGGCCATCTTCAGTCTGCTCGACCAGGCGCTCTTGCGTAGCCTGCCGGTGAAGGATACCGACCGCCTCGTGATTCTGCAATTTGCAGGCAGTTTCCGCGGTCATACCAGCTCCCGCACGGATGATAGCTTTTATTTTTCCTATCCCATGTACCGCGATCTCCGCGACCACAACTCCGTATTCAGCGGGCTGATCGCAACCACTTGGGCGCAGGTCGGCGTGCAGTGGCATAACCAGCCGGAATTGGTAGCAGGCGAGTTGGTCTCAGGAAACTATTTCGACGTACTGGAAGTGAAGCCAGCTTTGGGCCGTGTCCTGGTTGCATCCGACGACTTGGTGCCCGATGCTAGCCCGGTCGTGGTCTTGAGTTTCAATTACTGGCAGCGCCGTTTTGGTGCGGACCCGGCGATCGTGAATCAGAGCCTTCTAGTCAATGGCCGTCCCTTCACCGTGGTTGGAGTCGCCCCGCCCGGCTTTCACAGTGTGGTGATGGGAGACACTCCCGATCTGTTTGCCCCCATGACGATGAAAGCCGAGATCAGGCCGGGAATTACGGATCTTCAGGATCGCAAATCCGCATGGCTCAACATGGTGGGAAAGCTCAAACCCGGTCTCACCCGTGAGCAGGCAGAGGCCGGAGTCAATCCACTTTGGTATTCCATACGTGCCGATGAGTTGAAACAGCGGGGACACAATTCAGATAGCTTCAAAGAAAGCTTCCTGACCAAGTCGCATCTCTTCGTCCGCGACGGAGCCAAGGGGTTTTCTCCCTTACGCAGCGACGCGCAAGAGCCGCTGCTGATCATCATGGCCATGGTGGGTCTGGTGGCGCTGATGGCGTGCGCCAATGTGGGCAGCCTCCTTCTCGTACGGGCGGCGGGGCGCATTCGTGAAATGTCGGTCCGCTACGCGTTAGGGGCAAAGCGCGCCCGCGTGGTGCAGCAGTTGTTAGTCGAAGGCTTGCTGCTGGGCCTGGCAGGCGGCGCACTCGGAATTGCGATCGCGCCCAGCATTTCGGCGTGGCTGATCAACATGATCTGGAGCCGAACGGCGGGAGATCTTCCGTTTTCCTCTCATCTTGATCTGCGAATCTTAATTTTCAATTTCTCACTGGCTCTGCTAGTGAGCCTGGTTTTCAGCCTCGCTCCGGCGGCACAGTTCTGGCGTCCGAATCTGGCTCCCGCGCTCAAACAGCAGGCTATGACGGCAGGCAGCGGGCCGCTGCGTTTCCGGCGCGTCTCCGTAGCGGTCCAGATCGGATTGAGCATTTTCGTCCTGGTCGGTGCAGGCTTGTTCGTTCGTACGCTGCACAATCTCAAGTCATTGAACGTAGGCTTCGAGACGGATCATCTTGTGACCTTCGGGGTGCAGCCGACGCTCGCGGGATACCGACCCGATCAAACCCGCGATCTGGATCAGCAAATCCTGCAAGCGTTAGCCGGGCTGCCGGGAGTGCGGTCGGTCGCGGCGACCACCGATCCCGAACTGGCGAATGACAATACAGGAAAGAACATTACCCTGTCGGGCTATACAGCGAAAGAAAACGAGGAAATGGATGTGGAATCGCCAGAGGTGAGCCCCGGGTACTTTTCGACCATGGGTACCCCGCTACTTGCAGGACGCGAACTTTCCAGCCAGGACCGTGATCGAACCCAAAAGGTTGCCGTGGTCAACGAGAGTTTCGCTCGTCACTATTTCGGAGAACCGCAACGGGCCGTCGGTCATTACTTCGCCTGGGGTTCAGGCGACGTGAAGCCCGACACTGAGATCGTCGGCGTAGTGAAGGATGCAAAGCACACCGGCGTACGGCAGGAAATCCTCCGCACGGTTTTTACTCCGTATCTGCAGGAGCCTGATTTGCGTTCGATGACTTTTTACGTCCGTACCTGGCAGTCCCCGGAAAGTGCGGAGGCAACCCTCCGGCGTGCAATGCAAACGCTCGACTCCAAGTTGGTTCTGGACAATTTCCGGACCATGCAGGAGCAGATCGATGACAACTTAACCGCCGAGCGGGTGATCGCGATTCTGGCGTCAAGCTTTGGCCTACTCGCGGTTCTCATGGCCGCCGTTGGCCTCTACGGTGTGCTGGCATATTCGACGGCGCAGAGGACACGCGAGATCGGCATTCGCATCGCTCTCGGTGCCGCCCGCAGTTCTGTGATGCGCATGGTGCTGGTCGAAGTGCTGTGGCTGGCGGGTATTAGCGTTGCAGTTACGGTGCCAACTTCTCTGCTGCTCACCCGCGCGGTGCGTAGCCAATTGTTTGGCATTTCAAGCAGTGATCCTCTGACGCTCATCGCGGTGACTGTGCTGGTCGCGGCAGTTGCGCTCGCAGCGGCGTTGCTACCCGCACGCCGCGCGGCGCAGATAGAGCCCATGGTGGCGCTGCGGTACGAGTAGGAGACTATGAAAACACTACGGCAGAACGCTCGCTACAGTATTCGATTGCTGCGGAAAAACCCCGGGTTCACGCTCATCGCCGCAATCACCCTCGCGCTCGGCATTGGCGCAAACACCGCCATCTTCAGCGTGATCTACGCCGTGCTGCTCGCGCCGATGCCGTATCCCCAGCCTGACCAGTTAGTGATGGTGTGGTCGAAGATTCAGGGCGGCAGGAACTCCACGGCGGCGGGCGACTTTCTCGAGTGGAAGCGGCAGAACACGGCCTTTCAAGACATCCATGCCTGGACGGGTGGCAGCTTCAATCTGGCAACTCCTGAGCAACCGGAACAGATCAACGGCCAGAGGACAGCTCCTGGCTTTTACACGATGATGGGAATGTCTTTCCTCCTGGGACGTGATTTTCTTCCAGCGGAAGGCGAACCTGGCAAAGACCGTGTCGTCATTCTTACTTATCGCTTGTGGAAAAGGCTGGGCGGCAATCGCGAGATCATTGGGCAACAAATCCGCATGAACAGTGAGCCCTACACGGTGGTTGGCGTCATGGCGCCTGGAGCAACGGATCGTCTCCAGACGCAATTGGTTGTACCCTTGGCTTTCAAGCCGGAACAGATCAACCACGATTTTCATTGGCTGCTTGCCATGGCCCGCATGAAGCCGGGAGTGTCATTGTCCCAGGCGCAGGCCGACATGGACGTGGTTGCCAACCGCCTGGCGCAAGACAACCCGAAATCCAACAAGGGCTGGGGCGCCAGCGTGGAGCAGCTCCACAACGACTTTTTCCCCAAGGAGGCGAAGCGCACGCTTTGGCTGTTGATGGGCGGCGTCGGCTTCGTGCTTCTGATCGCCTGCGGCAATGTTGCGAATCTGGTTCTCGCCAAGGGAACGACACGGCTGAAAGAAATAGCGGTGCGCACTTCGCTGGGTGCGAGTCGATGGCAGGTGTTCAGCCAGTTCCTCACAGAGAGTCTGGTGTTGGCGGTCCTCGGCGGCACGCTCGGTATCGGGCTTGGCTGGGCGATTATCCGGATCATGATGGCGAAGATGCCGCCGTACACGCTTCCGTCCGAAGCGGATGTGACGCTGAATATCCCAGTTCTGCTTTTCACTCTGCTGTCCACGACCATCGCGGGAATCTTATTCGGTTGCGCACCCGCGTGGCATGCCTCGCGCGTCGATCCTAATGAGACGCTGAAAGAAGGAGGACGTTCCGGCACCGGTGCGGGACGCCATCGGCTGCGCAGATCGCTCGTCGTCGGCGAGTTCGCCCTGGCTCTGACATTGTTGGCTGGCGCCGGTCTCGCGATCCACAGCTTCTGGAACCTGGCGCGAGTCGACCCGGGCTTTCGCACCGATCACACTCTCACGTTCAACCTTCCCGTACCCGAGAAGCGGCTGACGCAGCCCGAGCAGATGGTCGCGTATTACAAACAACTCGTGGAGAAGATTGAGTCTCTGCCGGGTGTGGTCCGCGCCGAAGCTGCGACAGGCATGCCTCTGCAAGGCACAAACTTCGGCATGCCCTTCACCATCGTGGGCAAGCCTGTCTCGGATCCATCCGCCCGCCCTGGAGCCGGCTTCCAGATGGTCACGCCAGGGTTCTTTCAGACTTTCGGGATCCAGATGGCGAAGGGCCGGACATTCACGGATCAAGATGACGCTGCCAGTGTTCGAGTGGCGATAGTGAATGAGACCTTTGTCAACCGCTACTTCTCTGGAATCGATCCGTTGACCCAGCACATCCTGGTCGAACAATTGATTCCGGGCGTGACCAAGCTGGGACCGCCGCTGGAGTGGCAGATCGTCGGCGTGTATCGCAATACTCGTAACGGTAATATTCGCGGCGACGGGTTCCCCGAGATCGACGTTCCTTTCGCGCAAAGTCCGTGGCCGCAAACTTCCATGGCGGTGTGGACTACCGGTGACCCTGCGGAGATGAGCAAGAGTATCGCCAGTGCTGTGCACTCGGTCGATCCTGACTTGGCTTTGGCTGATGTTAAAACCATGGATCAGATTGTTAGCGAGTCTTTGGTGGGAGATCGGTTCACAACCGCGCTCTACGTCAGCTTCGCATCTGTGGCGCTGCTGCTGGCCGCGATTGGCATTTACGGCGTCATGGCCTTTGCAGTGGCGCAGCGCACGCACGAAATCGGACTGCGCATGGCTTTGGGCGCGAGTCAGGATCACGTGCTCGGCCTGATTCTCAAAGAGGGCATTGTCCTGGCGGCCATCGGCCTGGGGCTGGGCCTCGTGGGCGCATGTTTTGTCGGCCGTGCCATGCGTGGATTGCTCTATGGAGTGGGCACGATTGATGTAGCAGCCTTCAGTGCGGTCGCAGTCACGCTGTTCATAGCTGCCCTGCTCGCCTGTTACGTGCCCGCAAACAAAGCGGCCAAGGTCGATCCGATGGTGGCGCTCAGATACGAATAGAAATTCCGATTCATGAATCGAGGATGAAATGATCCAACTGAAAAATGTCGACCGCAGTTACAAGACTGGCGCAGGACGAACCTGGGTGCTGCGCCGGGTGAATCTTGACATTCGTGAAGGCGAGTTCATCACTGTCATGGGGCCCTCGGGAGCGGGAAAATCGTCGCTGCTCAACGTGCTTGCACTCCTAGACGACCAGTGGGAGGGCGAGTACTGGTTCCGCGAGCAGGCAGTTCATGAACTGAAGCGCAAGCAGCGAAGCGAACTGGCAAAGAAAAATGTCGGTGTCGTTTTCCAGAGCTACCACTTGCTCGACGACCTCACGGTTCAGGAAAACATCGATCTGCCACTTTCTTATAAGGATATTCCACGCGGTCAGCGGCAGAGTTTGGTGGCGGACACGCTTGATCGCTTCCAGATCGTCGCCAAGAAAGATCTGTATCCCAGCCAGCTCTCTGGGGGACAGCAGCAGCTCGTGGGCATCGCGCGGGCCGTGATCCACAAACCTATACTTCTGCTTGCTGACGAACCCACCGGCAATCTGCACTCCGGTCAAGCCAAGGAAATTATGGAGCTCTTCCGCGAACTCAATCAACAAGGAACGACGATCGTGCAAGTAACCCACTCGGAGGCCAACGCCGCCTACGGGAGCCGCACCATTCAAATGCGGGACGGGTGGCTTGTCGGAGACACAGCCAATCCAACTCTTACTCAGCCCGCGGAGGTCAGCGCATCGTGAATGTTTCGGGTCCTATTTTCTTAAAACGGGGAATTGCAATTATTTGTATTTATGGGATGCTGGCTTCAACATCGCAGGGGCAGACAGCCCCATCAGCGACCACCGCAACCCAGGGCGCAGCTACGCAGCCCACTATTCCACAGACAAGCGTTCCGCAAACCAGCGCCCCGGTTCGCTTTGAAATGCCGAAATCATATAATCCGCTCAATGCCTATTCAGCGGATTATGTTCCCGAACCAGCACTGGCGAATTCGCCGCGCCTTGATCGTCTCGTCCGGGAAGGTAAACTCTACCTCTCGCTGAGAGATGCCATTGATCTTGCGCTCGAAAACAATCTGGACCTGGCCATTGCCCGCTACAATCTTCCGATTGCGAATACCGACATTCTGCGCACTCAGGCGGGAGGATTTTTTCGCGGCGTGAATACCGGAGTGGTTCAGGGAACTCCCGGCGGCGGCGTAGGAGGCTTCGGCACTGGCGCTCCAGGAGCTGGAGCCGGCGGCACAACAAGCGGTGCGGGCGGGGCCGGAGCGGGCGCATCGGGACTCGTACAGTCCACTCTGGGAGCCGGAACCGCAGTGTCTTCCTACGACCCGTTCGTCACCGCGAGCATCGGAGACGAGCATCAGACTTCGCCGGTCGTCAACCAGGCCCTATACGGCGTCCCGTCTCTGCAACTGAACACGGGGCAGTTCAACGTTAACTATTCTCAAGCCTTTGCCACTGGAACCAGCATCGGCTTCGCGTTCACCAACTCGCGTCAGACCACGAATAGCCCTTTCTTTACCCTGTCCCCCACACTCACCTCGGCGTACCGTTTCACGATCCAGCAGGAACTCCTTGCCGGATTTGGCTTCGGCCCGAACCTGCGCTATTTGCGAATCGCCAGCAACAACAAGAAGATCTCCGACATCGCTTTCAAGGACCAGGTGATTGCTACCGTCACCCAGATTCAGAATATGTATTGGGATTTGGTGAGCGCCTACGAACAGACACAAGTAAACGAACAATCGTCTGCGTTTGCTCAGCAAACCCTTGAGAATGCCCGGAAGCAGTTGAAGCTCGAAAGTATTCCAGAGATGGATGTCCTTCGCGCCGAGGCGGAGGGTTCACGCCGTGACCAGGAATTGACCGTGGCTCGTACCAGACTCCAACTCCAGGAAACTCTGATGAAGAATGCCATCACAAAAAGTTTGGACGATCCGGTTCTGGAAGCGATGCCGGTCGTACCAACCGACCGCATGGAAACCGTGCAGCCTCAGGCGATCCCGCCGATCCAGGATTTGATTTCTGAAGCGTTGCACGGACGGCCGGAACTGGCGGAGTCCGACGTCGATCTGGTGAACCGTCAGATCAGCCGTCGCGCCGCACGCAATGCCCTGTTGCCATCACTCTCGCTGGTAGGTTTTTATTCCGGCGCGGGCCTGGCTGGCTCACTGAATCCTGTCTGTACCCAAAACTGCACGACAAACGTGCCGGTCGACTTCGGTGGAGCACTGAGCCACACGTTTAACAATTCCTCCCCGGACTACTATGTCGGACTGAACCTGAATATTCCTCTCCGCAATCGCGTCGCAAAGGCCGATCAGTACCGGTCCGAACTTGAGTACCGGCAGGCCGAGTTGCGCATGGAACAACTGAAAAAACAGGTCCGCATCGAGGTCCGCAACGCGCAGTATGCGGTCGAGCAAACCGGTGCGCGAGTTCAGGCCGCTCGTAAGGCCCGCGACCTCGCGCAGCGTACATTCGACATCACTAAGAAAGAGCAGGAACTAGGTGCGGGATCGAGCTATCAAACCCTCTCCGCCCAGCGGGATCTCGCGCTGGCTGAACTCGATCTGGTGACCGCGCTGACCATCTTTGAAAAAGCCAAAGTTGAACTTGATCGGGCAACCGGGGCGACTTTGGAACATAATGGCATCCAGCTTCAAAATGCGGTGACCGGCGTAGTTGCTGATACGATCGGTGCCGCGCACCCATAATTGGACATGCAAACTTCCGCCAAACCAGCAGGGCTTTCCGCCGTTGCCCCGGCGAAGGACAGCCACCGTCGGCCCCGCATACTGGCGGCCGACGACCAGCAGCACGTTCTCGAAGCTCTCGAACTCCTGTTGCGTCCCCAGGGATACGAGGTGGAAACCGCAAGATCCCCCGCGCTGGTTCGCGACGCGCTGTCCACCGAGTCCTATGATGCCCTGCTCATCGACTTGAACTACACGCGGGACACCACTTCCGGGCAAGAAGGGCTTGACCTTCTTTCCGAGATTGTCGGCATCGACAACACAATTCCTGTCATTGTCATGACCGCCTGGGCCAACATTGAATTGGCCGTGGAAGCCATGCGCAGAGGCGCTCGGGATTTCATCCAGAAGCCGTGGGAGAATGAGCGGCTCCTTGCGATCCTGCGCACACAGGTTGAACTTCGCCGGGCGTTGCAACGTGCCGAGCGGCTGGCTGCGCAAAATCGCTTGTTGCAGGCTGAAGGACGCCCCGAGTTCATAGCCACAGCCCCGTCCATGCAAATCGTTCTTGAGGCCATTGCCCGCGTCGGTCCCTCCGATGCGAATGTCCTGATCACGGGTGAGCATGGCACGGGAAAAGAGGTCGTAGCGCGGACATTGCATGCAATTTCTGCGCGGGCATCGCGCCTTATGGTCTCCGTAAACACTGGTGCTGTGCCCGAAGCCCTCTTCGAGAGCGAACTCTTCGGCCATGTGAAAGGCGCGTTCACCGATGCCCGTTTCGACCGCATCGGGCGTTTTGAACTTGCCGATGGCGGCACCATTTTTCTCGACGAAATCGGAAATGTGCCCCTTCGCCAGCAGGCGAAACTGCTGCGCGTGCTGGAGGCGGGGGAGATCGAGAGAGTCGGCTCGTCCCGCGCCCTGCGGGTAAACGTGCGCGTGGTTTCTGCTACGAATGCGGACCTTCGGGCGGCATGCGCCTCCGGCCAGTTTCGAGAGGACTTATTGTTCCGTCTGAATACGGTCGAGATCAATGTGCCCGCCTTGCGCGAACGGCGGGAAGACATTCCCGCGCTCGCCGTCCATTTCTTAACGCGTTACGCATCGCGTTACCGGCGTCCCATACAGGGCTTCGAAGCTCCCGCTTTGCAACTCCTCATGCAGTACGCCTGGCCGGGCAACGTTCGGGAACTCGAACACACGCTCGAGCGCGCGGTCCTGATGTGCCGTGGCAACGAGATCCAGCGAGCCGATTTAGGATTAGACATGCTGCGGCCACAGAGCCAGAACCTGGAAGAGCTCAGCCTCGAATCCGTGGAAGCCATTCTGATCCGCAAGGCGTTGCAGCGTTCTCAGGGCAACGTGAGCCATGCCGCCGAGACCCTAGGTCTTAGCCGCGGCGCACTCTATCGCCGGATGGAGAAATATGGGCTCTAGCCCGCGGGGGAGCCCCAATCCCGGCGTGCGCAAGCCTCCAAAAAAGCGGGTTCGCCTCCTGTATGAGCGGCGCATCAATCTGTTTGCGCTGCTAGTGGCGATTCCCGGCCTGCTTATCGGCGGCATCTTCATCTGGCTGCAATCCTGGACGCTGGAGTCAAAGTTCGCGCTGATGTTCGCCGCGCTGTTCGTGTCGTGGCTGCTGGCGATGGCTCTTCACGAGCAGACCACGCGACCGTTGCAGACTCTGGCCAATGTGATCTCCGCCTTGCGCGAGGAAGACTACTCGTTCCGGGCGCGGGGAGCCGCAACCGATGATGCCCTCGGCGAGCTCTCCCTCGAAGTAAACGCGTTGGCCGATCTGCTCGCCGATCAGCGGATTCGTGCCATTGAAGCGGCCGCTCTGTTGCGCCGTGTGGTTGAAGAGATCGAAGTCCCGCTCTTCACCTTCGACCCTGACCAGGTCTTGCGCCTCGTCAACTCCGCCGGAGAACGCCTGCTACAGCGGCCTTCCGTGCGGCTGCTTGGCCGCACGGCAAGAGATATTGGCTTGGCTGCCTGCATGGATGCGGAAAGTGAAACGGTGGTCCCGCTTCCCTTCCAGGGTCCCAACGCGCGCTGGCTGGTGCGAAGAAGTTCGTTTCGCCAGAAAGGTGTGCCGCACACTCTTATCGTTCTCTCCGATGTGAGCCGCGCGCTGCGCGAAGAAGAACGAGGTGCGTGGCAGCGCCTGATTCGTGTGCTGGGCCATGAACTGAACAACTCGCTCACGCCCATCAAATCAATTGCCGGAACTCTGCGGGCACAGATTTCCCACGCGCCACCGGAAGCCGATCGACGGGAGGACTTTGAACGCGGGCTTTCGATCATCGAGGCCCGGGCCGATTCCCTCAATCGTTTCCTGCAAGCCTACCGGCAACTCGCGCAGATGCCGCCGCCCGTCATGCACAAGACGCCGCTCTCTCCAATTGTTCAACGCGTGGCTGCTCTGGAGGCCAGTTTGCCAGTGCAGATACTTCCCAGCCCGCCAGTTGAGTTGATGGTCGATCCCGATCAACTCGAGCAGATGCTGATCAACCTGACGCGCAACGCCGTCGAGGCTGCCATGGAACCACGACATACGACTCCCGCAAATTACGCAACGGCAATCGCCTCCGTGCCGCCTCGGGAACCCACGGTTGTCGTCCGCTGGGAGCTGACAGAAAAAGATCTGGTTCTCACCATCGAAGACAACGGCCCAGGGTTGGGCAATCCCGCCAACGTTTTTGTTCCCTTCTACACCACCAAGCCTTCGGGCAGCGGAATCGGTCTGGTGCTTTCGCGACAAATCGCCGAAGCCCACGGAGGATCGATAGAACTCCTGAACCGCACCGACCAGAAAGGCTGCCAGGCAAGAATCGTGCTTCCACGCGCCCAGTTGCCAGCTTGATCCTGATGGATTTTTTGGATGGCGTGGCGTTTGAACGCCGCGATCCAGTTCCGGGTATATACCTTGAAAAAAAATATATATACTTTTTGGCTAAATCTATTGTTTGTAATGACTTGGACGATTTTGATCCGGCAGACTGGCTGTAGATTCTTGAGCTGTAAGGAGTTAGAGGTAAAATATTGCGGAATAAGGAGTTAGCGGGGGTTATTTTGGAGCCGTTTTCCGCCGTCTGGGTAGACGTTCGGAATGGCTTGCCGCTAACCACTAGAGTTCTATTTTAACATCCGGGCTCGAGTTTTCTTCGGCGGGGAGGCTGCATCTTATTGCAAGGGAAGGGGTAAGAATATTTTCGTGGGGGCTTGACAGCGGGTGTGAAAACCCCCACTTCTCGCAAAGGACGCGAGAAATGGGGCACCCGGTTTCAGAAATCGCTGTCAGAAATCACTGAACGATGCGGAAGTTGTGGTTGCTGGTTAGCGTTCCTTTGGGGGCGGTGACCACGACGGAGCCGGTGGTTGCTCCGGTGGGGACGACGGCGGTCATGTAGGTGTCGGAGACGACTTTGAAGCTGGTGGCGGCTACGCCGTTGATGGTTACGGCGGTGGACCCGGTCAGACCTTGTCCGAGGATTTGCACGGGTTGGCCGATTCTCCCTGTATAGCGGACGAGGGCGATGAACGGGCCGAGGCCCATGTCTAGGCTGTAGAGCGAACCCGCGTTGTTCCGGCCTGCACCATTGGCTAATCCGTATAATTTTCCGCCGGTGTGCTGTAGAAGGGGCGCGTCAGGGGACGGGTGGCCCATCCTATTAGCGTGATAGGTATGTTGGTAGATACTTTGTTGATATCTTAACCTAAGTATGAGACTAACATGATGCTAATCTACAACTAACATAGTAGTTATAGCATAGTTATAAACAACACTTGTATGGCTATCGCGTGACCCTTATTTGAAACGAAATAGCGTACTTGTACCGACAAAAAGGAGGGTGCCCCGTCCTTGCGGTTTTTGCAAGGGCGGGAGGGGATGCCGCTTGTACCATTTGGTTTAACTTGGTTCTTTAATCAGGCCACGCCTCGAAACGAAATCTCCGTCCAGCCTTCGTTGACCTGCACCGCGCCAACTTCGTCGAGAGCATAGAAGCGGTAACTACTCCAGCGCCACTCTTCCGGCGAGGCGACCAGTCCACGCTTCACCGGATTGCGGTGCATGTACCTTAGTTTCTCCACCCGCTTCTTCGTTGTCCATACGTTGAAATCGTAGAAGCGCGCCTGCCAGAACGCCCTGCGCGGCGCAGCCTCTCCGAACAAGTTGCGCTGGCGCGGGTCTGCGCGCTTTTTCTTCGGCAAGAGTGCGTGAGCCGTGCGCTGTTTCAACACCTGCATCACCGTGGAAGGGGTTCCAATTTCGGGTTCAGACAAAAGCAGGTGAATGTGTTCCGGCATTACGACATATCCCACGACCACAAAGCGGTAGCGTTGGCGGGTCTGCTCCAGGATCGAAAGGAAGAGGTCGCGGCCCCGAGCAGAACTCAGGAGAGGCAATCGCCGGTAACACGAACCGGTGATGAAGTGCAGGTGATGAGCGCCGTAAGTGCGATGCAGTCCGCTTGGCATGGGTGAAACAACATGGTACAGGCGGCATCGTACCCGCCCTTGCAAAGAACGCAAGAGCGGGGCACCCACAGTTCGGGAACGGGAAAGTCGATCAGAAAGGTGGGCTACCTGACCAGTTATCGTGAATACGCCAGAGGCGAGCAAAGGCCGGTGCTGGTGAACGAATCGCGGAAGGCCGAGATGCGGCTGTGGCAGATCGCATGATCCGAAGCTTGGGGCGGCAAGCCGTATGGGTCTGTGGTGCCCACTCGTCGAAACCCGCGACGAGTGGGGCAGCCTCAGTCGTAGCGGTTTATGCAGGAACTCGCCACTGTGCCAGCCCCCACCCACAGTTCGGGAACGGGAAGGAAAGTCGATCGGAAAGTGTGGCACCCGTGCCTACCTGATCTGCAAAATCCCCACAGGCCTCAGAGTGCTTCGCCCAATAACCGGATGCCCTCTCGAATTTCTTTCTCGTTCATCCGCGAGTAGCCGAGCATGAGCCCCGTCCGCGAGGGGCGTGCCAGAAAGAATTGGGAGGTACTGTAAATACCAACTCCGCGCGCTGCGGCGCGGGCGATTACGGTGTCTTCCGAAATGCGTTTTCGGGGCCACAGCACGACGTGGGCGCCAGAGCCATCACCGGTCACCTCGACACGTTCGCCCAAATAAGTGTGAATTGCCTGGAGCAGAGCCTCGCGGCGCGCTGTGTTTCTGCGGCGAAGGCGACGCAAATGGCGTTCATACATTCCGGTAGTTATAAACTCCGCCAGAGCTTGCTGCTCCAGAGTCGCGGAGTGCAAATCGCTCAGCCATTTGGCCGCGGTGAACGCAGGAGCCAGCGACTTGGGTACGATCAGGTAGCCGATGCGGAGAGCCGGAAACACAGTGCGTGAGAATGTCCCGAGGTAGACGATACGTCCTTCCGTATCCAGGCCTTGCAGGGACTCCAGCGGACGCCCTTCGTAGTGAAACTCGCCATCGAAGTCGTCCTCCACGATCACCGAATTCTTGCGCCTGGCCCATTCGAGAAGCGCAAGGCGCCGTGCGAGCGGAAGAATCGCGCCGGTTGGAAACTGGTGCGATGGCGTTACGAAGACAAGACTGGCATGATCCGGCAATCCAGCCGGATCCAAGCCGTCGCGATCGACCGGCACCGGCCGCAGATGAGCTCCGGCGGCGCGCAGCACTTCTCTGGTTCCGGGATACTGCGGGTCCTCGATCGCCACGCGGTCACCGCGTTCCACAAGCACCCGCACAATGAGATCCAGCGCTTGCTGGGAGCCGTTCACGACAATCACTTCCGAGGGATCGCAGACCACGGCGCGAGACCGCCGCAGATGAGTACAGATCGCCTGGCGCAGGACGAAGCTGCCAACCGCGGGAGCGTAGTCAAGCTCGCGAACCGGAGCCTCGCGCGCATGCCGCAACAGAATGCGCCGCCATGCCTCGAAGGGAAAAATCGCCATGTCGGTCCGGCCATAGGCGAAATCGTAGCGAAGCGGAGCCGATTGCCGGCTGGGGAAATCCACCGCTCCCGCAGCATCAGCGGCTGCAATTCCGAAACGTGAGAGCTGTAGACGAGCGGACCTTTCCGGTCTTTTGGATCCGGTACGGTTCAGGCTTGCGGACACATAGGTGCCTGAGCCGCCACGTCCCACCACGAAGCCTTCCGCCAGTAGCTGGTCATAGGCCAGAAGCACGACGGTGCGTGAAATATCTAGTTGCTCCGCGAGATCGCGGGTCGAGGGGAGCCGTTCACCGGCGGGGAAAGCACCGGACAGAATAGCTTGCCGCAGGCCGAGGTAGACCTGGCGGAAAAGAGGCTCGCCCTTCTTCGAAAGTGGTATCGTCAATTCCATAGAAAGTGGCTCTATGAAAATACCACGACTCGCGCGATTCTTGAACCTGCGCGGCCTTGATGAGCCGTTCTGCAAGAGCAGTGCAGGAAGCTTTCTTCCAGAAACGAGGCATCGACGTTGAGCGACAAGATCCTGATACGAGCAGTCCAGCGGAGCGATTTTGACGAATGGAAAACCCTTTGGGACGGTTACAACGCGTTTTATGGCCGCAAGGACAAAACCGCGTTGCCAGACACAATTACGAACATAACGTGGTCGCGCTTCTTCGATGGATATGAGCCAATGCATGCTCTGGTCGCGGAGCACTCAGGACGATTGCTCGGCCTGGTACATTTCCTCTTTCATCGCAGTACGATTTCTATCGAGTCAACCTGCTATCTGCAAGATTTGTTCACAATCGAAACGGCAAGAGGTAAGGGAGTAGGGCGTGCGCTCATAGAAGAGGTCTATCGGCAAGCGGAACAGGCAGGCTCCAGGAAGGTGTACTGGCAAACCCATGAGACTAATGCAACCGCGATGAAGTTATATGACAAGGTTGCGGAAAAGTCCGGGTTTGTTGTGTATCGAAAGATCCTATAACGCTTGCCGAGCCGATCACAAGAAGCAATGAAGGTAAACGCAGTCAAAGCGAGCGGCCTTGACCGGGAATGAACAGGAGAATCATGAATCAGGAGAAGGCAATGAACCTGCGACGGCGTATTGGGACTTATTTTCTGTTGTGCACACTTGGCTATTTCTCTCACTCTCTCCCAGCATTTTCACAAACCGTCCCGGTCGCATCCGAAACCAAAGCGCCAGACATGCGGGATGGGCAACACGATTTTGACTTCAACCTGGGCACTTGGAAGACTCGCATATCTCGTCTCCAGCATCCTTTAACAGGCTCTACTGCATGGAGCGAAATGGAGGGCACTGTAGTCGTCCGGAAAGTTTGGGGTGGCCGGGCCCAACTGGAAGAGATTGAGGCCGATGGTTCTACAGGTCACTTCGAAGGGCTGACCTTGTTTCTATATAATCCTCAAGCCCACCAGTGGAGCATGAATTTTTCTAAAAGCGATGACGGCACTTTGAGCCAACCCTCCATCGGTGAATTCAAAAATGGGCACGGGGAGTTTTACGACCAGGAGCCGTTCAATGGCAAAACCATCCTGGTTCGAATTGTCTGGTCCGACATTACCCCGGATTCGCACCATTTCGAACAGGCATTCTCGAATGATGGAGGCAAGACTTGGGAGCCTAACTTTGTTGCAACCTTGACCCGAGAAAAAGAAGTTGCCACGGCAACAAGAGCGCAACCCGCCAACGCGGAGCAAGATGGGCAGCACGATTTTGACTTCGCTTTCGGTACCTGGAAAGAACACACCTCGCGCCTCCAGCATCCGCTAACGAGTTCCACGGCTTGGATCGAAATGGACGGCACTTCAGTTGTCCACAAAATCTGGAATGGCCGCGCCAATCTGACGGAACTCGAATCCGACGGCCCGAACGGCCACCTCGAACTTTTGGCGCTGCGTCTCTACAATCCTCAAGCTCACCAGTGGAATCTCACTTTTGCCACCAGCAAAGTCGGCGTTCTGGGCATGCCACCAACGATCGGTGAGTTCAAGAATGGGCGCGGCGAGTTCTACGATCAGGAGCTATTCAACGGCAAAGCCATTTGGGTTCGATTCACGATCTTTCCCATCACTCCAGATTCGGCCCAATCCGAGCAGGCATTCTCGAATGACGGCGGTAAGACGTGGGAAACAAACTGGGTCAACAAATACACGCGGGTGAAAGATGAATCTGACAAAGCGAACTAAAACCTCGCCGCATACAATTATCAAATCGCGTGACCAGATGCGAACTAACTTTTTGATTGAAGGAGATATTTTCTATGTTTAGAGCGGCTTCGCGAGGATTTTTGTTCTGCCTGCTAATGGCAGCCATGTCGGGTGTAAGCCCGGCACAATCGTTTGTGCTGGATCTGCCTCTTCCCAGCCAGCAGGCAGAGATCTCACAGAGAATTGGGATCACAACAATCACGATCAACTATCACCGGCCGCTGGCGAAGGATCGCAAGATCTGGGATGGGCTTGTTCCCTACGGCAAGGTCTGGCGCGCGGGCGCGAATGAAAACACCACGATAACCTTCAGCGATCCTGTCCTGATCGAAGGCAAGCCGCTCGACAAGGGAACGTATGGGTTGCATATGAGCCCGACCGCCGATGAATGGACGATAATCTTTTCGAAGAACTCGACGTCCTGGGGATCTTTCACCTACGACCAGGCGGAAGACGCGCTCCGCGTGACGGTGAAACCCAAGGCTGCGGATTTGCACAACGCGCTGACCTACGAATTCGACCAGCTACAGCCCGATTCGGCGGTGGTGGAACTGGAGTGGGAGAAGATCGCGATCCCCTTCAAGGTCGCAGTGGATGTGCATAACGTGGTGCAGGCCAGCCTGAAGAAACAACTCCGTAATCTTTCGCAGTACACGTGGATGAGTTGGGACGACGCGGCGAATTATCTGCTTACAGAAAAAATCGTTCCGGATGACGCTCTGACATATGCCAACAAATCGATCGAGAACGAGGATCGTTACGAAAACGAACTCACGAAGTCGAAGGCGCTGGCGGCGCTCAACCGCAAGGATGAAGCTGCCACGGCACAGAAGAAGGCGTTGGATCTTGCCAATCCGCTTCAGATCCACATGTTCGCTCGCCAGTTGCAGGGCGAGAAGCGCGGCGAAGAAGCCTTCGCGATCTTCCGCGAAAATGCGAAAAAACATCCCGACCAGTGGTTCGTACATACGGGACTGGCTCGCATGTATTCGTCGCAGGGCAAGTTCGATGACGCAGCGAAAGAGATGAAGGTAGCGCTCGCAAGCGCTCAAGACAATCAGAAGAGCTATCTGGATGGATTGGTAAGACAACTGGAAGCCAAGCAGGACATAAACCAGTAGAGCAAACTAGGCGGCGACGCGGGATCACGCAGCTTGCGTCGTCGCCTGGTATCAATGGACGTAGTCATTCTTCTTCACTTGCCGCCTTCCTCACTGGCCACGCATTTCCCGCAGCCATCGGGCGATGCTCTTTCTGCCCGAGCCCATACCAGGATTACCAATCCCGCGATACTTAGAAAACGCGCTCTGGCTACGCACGGGATGCACGCGAATGCCGATTCCATCGTTCTCGAAAATCAGTTTGTCGCCGGCGCGCACACCAAGAATTTGCCGTACTTCACGCGGAACCGTGATCTGGCCTTTGCTGGTGATTTTGGCTTGCTTCTGCATATCCGCCTCTACCCTTACTTTGCCATAAATTCCTTACCCACCGAGTAGAAAGTAGAATTGAGAGAAAACACATCTGCGGCAACAGGGCCTCACCGGCGGTTGTCGAGTACTCAAATACAGCTCCATACGTCTATGGTGAGGGTTGGAACCATGAAAGCGGAGCTTTGCTTTCAGTGTAGGGCGTTCAGGGAATCGTGCAAGGGTGGGGATAAGTCAGGTGTAAAATGTCAGCGATGGGCGACACCGAAGCAGGATTCAAATGGTGGATACGACATTTCATCGTCCCAGTTATTGGCGGTGGTGGATTGATCGCAATCGTAGTCGCTATCATTGAAAAACCTCGTTCTGCGCCAGACCCACCTACAGAACGGCCGAATGTACCAGCGAAGAAGGATCAGGAAATCCCGACCAGAACCCCGACTAAAGGTCTCGTAGAAGAAAACATACCAGCGGGAGTTGCGGCGGCATTTAGTTTAAACGAGTTCTATGTCTCCGATGCGTCAGGCGACATAATGTATCCGGGAGAAACGATTATCGTTTTGAGAGGAACATACGTGACGGCTCACTGGAATTTCTTTGATGGGTCCAGGATAATGATTAGAAAGACACAAGGGATGAAATCGTCGGAGTTAACCGATGTGATGGAGTGGGGAGAGGAGACTTTCATGGCCGACAATACCTTTACGTTGGAATGGAAGAATGTGATCGTTGATTCATACGGAGATTCGTATGCGCAAGTTTCTGCGCCGATTACCGTACGGGTTAAAGGAAAATAAACTGTTGTGAATCACGGCGCCATCCCCGATACAGACTCCAGAAAAACCCCACCGCGAAATCGCAGAGGATTTAGACAATCGTAGTAGAACTCCGAGCCATGGCTGAGCAGACGGAAACCGGAATTAAGTGGTGGATGCGACACGTAATAGTTCCGATTATCGGAGGGGGAGGCGTCGTCGCCATTTTGGTAGCGTTAATCGAACATTCTCCTCCCAAGGCTACGACCACAAACAGCTCCGCGGTGAGCGTACCTACGGCTTCATCTCCTGTTTCTGCTGCTCCTAAAGAAAATAGTCCCCCAGTCAAGCGAGGGGGGCAAACTACGAATCAAAAGATGCCCATGAAGAGAGAACGAGGCCCAGGGGGTGAGGACTTTTATTTTGCAGGTATCACAAAACAATCAGGGTGGAAGACCGACAATCTCGTAGTACACAATGGCAATTCCTTCACCTTAAAATGGGATGTCATCGGCGCACGCGATCAGATCTGGTTGGCAAGAAAGTGTGGCGATTCTTATACGACAGTGTGGCCAGTCGACGAAGTCGGAGGATGGGACGATACGGTGGACGAATTGCCATGCGTCTATTCTCTTAAGGATGACAATAGATTATTACGAAGTATCAATATCGTAGAACGGCGAGAATCAGATACGTTCTAACCTCACGCCGCCATCCCCGGATATGGCTTCACGAGTCCGGTCGTCGGCTTTGGTACCGTAAAGCTCTTCGTATTGTGGTTGTAAACCGCATACCGGATCACGTCCATCAAATGATGTTCTCCTTTGAGAGGTTTGGCTTCTTTCTATTGATAACAAACGGGTTACACTCGTTAACTCCAACCCTGACGAAGTCTCACCTGCCCATGCTATAATAGTACTTTAGTAACCCTCCCCCGCTGTCCTATGTAATCTTCCGTTAACAGTTTTGCCGTATCATGGATTTGTAGGTAAAACAGCATCTAGGCTCAGGAGTAGTTGTGGACATTAATACCCGCAGGCAAAAGCAGCAGGCTCTTATCACAGAGCTGCTAGAAAGAAAGATTCGGCGTCACGCCCGTCAGCGCTATGACGAGCGCGGCCAAGCCGAAGGCTTTGCCCTGCAAGACTGGTTTGAGGCCGAATCCGAAGTGTTGGATAAGAACGTCCTGGCGCCCTTGTACCGCAAGACTCGCTCGGAGGGCCGCCGAGCAGATGAATTTGAGGCAAACGAACCCCAATTCGTCCCTGCCGAGCCCACTGCCAACGAAACTCATTCTTAACTGGTCATCCGATCATAGTTGGACATCGTGCTGATATCACGGGCCATCTAAGCGAGACATTCCCTGCCGTCTGCGACGGGGATACCTCCGCGCTATGGCCAATAGTTGGCAGAAACCGGCCGCAATGGGTGGTTGCAGGTGAGCGGAACTCCGCTCTCGACTGATTTGGGAGCAGGCATTTGAGCAGACTAAAAGCGAAGAGTAAAAAAGAGGTTAGGTTATGCTTTGCGTCCGGCGATCATCAACCCAGCCCCAGCCACGACCAGAATTATGCTGACTGTGGGCGATACCTTCTCATCGTCGTGAGTGGTGACTCCAATGTGGGCGTCACCCAGGTTAACTCCGTGATGCTCTGAGTGAGGAAAAGGCACGAAGAACGAAACAATTCCCAACACCAGAACCACAACTCCAACCAAAAGCAGTGCTTTCATGGATGGCCTCCAGAGTGAGAATTCGCCGCGCAAGCCGAGCCCTTGCAGCCCACTTATGATGCGCCCACACCTGAAATGGCTGTAGGCCAAAGAGTCAACGATCAAGTCGGCAGCGGTATCCGCGCAAAGGCTTGGCCGCCCATGGTGAAAGTAAGGTTCGTATCAGGACATGCCTTCAGGCATGTCGTATGTGTGCTCCGCCGTGTCTACGACGGACATGGCTGGCCGCGCAACGGCCAGTACCTATGGCGAATGACGGGACGCAATGGCCTGCAGGCCAGCGAAACTCCGCTGTTCACGAATCTGGAAAGGCGTTCGAGCAGGCAGTGAAATGAGGTCTGACCCGCACTTGCGTAGCCGAATTGCCAATGTTAGTGTGTGAATTTGTTGGAGGAGGTTTGCGTATGGCAAAGATGTATTATGGCGCACGGTGTGTCGGGGAAAATTGTGACAATTTCGTCCATGAGGAATACGAGGCACGCTTTCCGGAGGAGATTCGAGACATCAACCTTGATCAGACCCCGCTTACCATGGTCTGCGACAAATGCGAATTAAGATTTCCGTATCGAAGTGCAGACATCGCGTTCTCCGATTCACCGGACGGACGAAACCCGCTGTTCCTGAGAGATTTGAGATAGTCGTCATCAGCCGGCGAAGCCCTTCACGAACTCGACCAGGCTGCGCAGCGCAATCCCCGACGGCCCTTTGGCGATCCACGGTTTTGCCTCTTCGGTCCAGGCAGTGCCAGCGATGTCGAGGTGAATCCACGGTGTCTCCTCGGCGAATTCCTTCAGGAACATGGCCGCATTCACGGCGCCGCCCCAGCGTCCACCGGAGTTGACCATGTCGGCGATGCTCGACCGGATGTTCTCCTTGTACTCGTCATCCAGCGGCAAGCGCCACATTTTCTCGCCCGCCTTCGCGTTCGCCGCGCTGAAGCGTCCGTACATGTCGTCATCGTTGGCGAAGACTCCCGCATTGGTGTAGCCGAGCGCGACCACGACTGCGCCCGTCAGCGTCGCGGCATCCACCAAATGCGTGCAGCCGAGCTGCTTTGCATAGAAGAGCCCGTCGGCCAGCACCAGACGGCCTTCGGCGTCGGTATTGATAATCTCAATCGACTTTCCCGACATGGCAATCTGCACGTCACCGGGCTTCTGTGCCTTCCCGGACGGCATATTCTCGGTCGCGCAAACAATGCCAATGACTTTTACTTTGGGCTTGAGCAACGCTATGGCGCGCATAGCGCCAATCATCGTCGCGCCGCCGGCCATATCGTATTTCATCTTCTCCATGCCGTCGGCGGGCTTGATTGAGATGCCGCCGGTATCGAACGTAATTCCCTTCCCCACCAGTCCCAGCACTGGCTTCGCGGGCGCGCCGACGGGTTCATACGTCATCACAATCAGTGCCGGAGGTTCGTCCGAACCCTGTGCGACGCTCCAAAACGCTCCCATCTTCAGTTCTTTGATCTTGTCCGCGCCGTACACTTCGCACTTCAAACCAACTTCCTGCGACATCTTCTTCGCGCGCTCGCCCAGAATCGTCGGCGTCATTAGATTGGAAGGCTCGTTGACCAGATCACGCGCAAAATTCTGCGACTCGCCGATAATCTGCGCCTCGCCCGCGGCTTTTTCCAACACAGCTTTGTCGGTATTGCCGCTGGTGACAACCGTCAACGAATCAATCTTCTGATCTTTGCGGTCACTGCGGTAATAGTCGGAATCGAAGTTGCCGACGTGCGCACCCTCCACAACCGCGCGCACGGCTTCTTCCGCCGGAATTGTCGACGGCGCAACGATCGCAAAGCTGCGGATTCCTCGCGATTTCAACGATCGGACCGCAGCTCCGGCCAAGCGGCGCAGATCATAGCTCGAAAACTTCTTCGCACTTCCACCACTCAGCAGCAGCAGCCGCTTCGCCTTCAATCCTGAGGGCTTGTGCAGCAAGTTAATCTCAAACGGCTTACCCGCGAGCTCTCCGCTGGCCAGCAGATCGGCAGCCACCGATTGCACGGCGGGATCGCCGCTCGCGATCTTTAGTTGCGGCTTAGCGTTCTTGTTCTTCTCGCGTTGCGCCGGATCAGTGGAATTCGTTTGCGTAGGATCTTTCTCGGCGTGGTCCAGCACAATGGCTACTAAAGCTTCGGTTTCGAGTTCAGCAGGCGTGGTAAGAGAGATTATCGTTTTCATAGGAGATATTCGCTTGAAGTGAACTCTTTAGTATCGTCGGCAGGCAGGGAATTACGCAAGAGCGAGTGCAGAATTGAGACAACGCAGTTCGTGACGTTAGAAACTGTTGAATCCGCAAGCGCTGCTTTGAGACAGAATCTGGCCGCCCAGAACTGCTGAAAAAGTAAGGTGCGCTACCAACAAACGCATACGCAACCGTGGAAGAGCGGCGCTTCAGCACCGCGTAAGGCGGGTAGAATTGATGCAGGCTTCAGCCCCTGTAGTCGTATTTCCCCAGCGGCAAAAGACTTCCTCAACCCTCGCTAGATCAAACTCAACACCGTGCGCACCACCTCCGGCATCACCGCCCGAACCACTGCGGGCACCACCACCGTCACCACGGGATAAGCGACTACGAGCACAGGAATCGTCAGCAACAAACAGCGAGCCGTTGACATGTTTGTGAAATAGGCCTTCATACCATCCTCTTGAGAAGTGATACGCCACCGCGAAGATAAAAGTTCCGTCCATAACCTTTCCCGTGCAGAACTGACGACTGAGAACTGAGGACTGGCAACTGGCAACCGACAACCGCCTGATGATATGCTTACCGCGTCATGGGCATGCCGAGCCTTCTCCGCAAAGTCTTTCTCGTCGACCTGTTGCAGGGACTCAGGGTCACCTTCCGCTATCAGGATCCCAGGGAAATCTACACCGAGCAGTATCCAATGGAGCGGCCGCAGGTGGCCGAACGTTACCGGGGAGCGCCACGCTTAAATGTCAACCCCGATACGAACGAAACCATGTGCATTGCCTGCGACCTGTGCGCGCTGGCGTGTCCGGAAAATCTGATCGTCGTCTCCAGCGCCCGCAACGAGCACACGCGCCGCAAAGAACTCACCAACTTCACCTACGACCTGAGCCGCTGCATGTTTTGCGGGCTCTGCGAAGACGCTTGTCCTGTGGACGCCCTCGAACTGACCCAGGACTTCGAGCTCGCCAGCTATACCCGCGAAGGATGGATCTGGGACCGCGAAACCCTGGAAAAAGGGCCTCAGCCGACGTTATATAAGAAGTAACGTTTCCTCCCGGGTTGACGGGAGAACCGAAGCCGTTCGCTACTAATCTTTTCCTTGCTAAACTCTTAATCACCTAACTCTATGGGCATTTTTGACGCATTCCGCAAAGAAGAAGTCGCCGGTTCCAAAGTTCTGGTCTGCCAGTTGGGCACGAAGTTCGACGAACAGATCAAGTCCGATCTCCGCGTCTACAAACGCTTTTATCCCACAGTGACTTCCTCGACGTTGAACTCCGTTGCCGACCTGAGTGCTGCGATCGGTCAGAAGTACGACGTTCTCCATCTTTGCTGCGACGTTGACTCGGCCGGCAACGTCATCGATAACTCCGGCGGGCGCATGGTGGGTAGTGACTTGTTGAAGGCCGCAGTCGACTCTGGCCTGAAATTGCTCTGGATCGCCAGCGACAATTTGCAGGCGTCCTACGATGCCGGCTTCAAACTGAAGGGACTCAAGATCAACGTAGTCCTAACCCTGCGGCGGCTCGGATCGAATACGTCGCTCTTTCTCGACAACCTGTTGGCCAAGATGCAGGCTGGCGACACTTTCTCGAAAGCCTGGAATATTGCTTCCACGCCTGAAGGCAAATCGGTTCAGCCCGACGTCCCCCACACAATTTCTTCCATCGGCCGCGGCGGCGTGGTTCTGAAATAGCAGCAAAATTTCCCGCGGACTTGGTAGATGGCGAGCACGGCTAGTACTGCCAGTTCACATTCACCGATCCCGTGCCGCTGGTCGGCACCGTGTATTGGTGATTCGCCCCGTTCTCCCAGGTCACACTTCCGTTACAGCTCAACCGTGCTTCCCGTCAGGAAGATGTAATCCCCGGTATTGGTCGGCGTCGCATTGTTCACCGTAAAAGTCACCGGGATCAGCTTCGCGGTCAGCACCGTAAACTGAATCGTGTTCGCTGCCGTCCCCGAACCATTCTTCAACTGCACCGAATAGACGCCATTGCCTACGCTCGGCACAGTGAACGTCACCGTCGAATCCGACCACGTCTGTACCGTCCCCGCCGTCGTGCCAAACAATACTTGCCCCGTCGACGCGCCAAATCCCTTGCCCGCTATCGTCACCTTCATCCCGGACTGCCCCACAGTCGGCCCAATCGAGCCCGCCTCCGGCGCAGTCGGCGTTCCCACTGATTGCCAAACTGCCACCGTATGCGCTGGCAGCGTAAAGTTGTTCGCCGGATTATTCCCACCACTCCCCGTGGTGACAGTCAGGCTCGATCCCCCCAGCAGTCCACTTAAGTAGTCGCTATAAGTGCCCGCTGGAAGCGCCGTTAACAGCCCTGAGATCGCATATCCAGTCGTGTCGTTCTTGTTGATTGCCACCAGCACCACGTCGTTAAAGAACTTCCGCTCGTATATGTAGACATCGTTATTGATCCACCGCTGCTGAAATCCGCCGTAAGCGAGCGCATCGTTCGAGCTCTGCCGCAAACCCGCCAACTTGTTGATGAGCTTATACGCCGTGGTCGTGGTGCTGAACGAACTCATCCACACGCGGTTATACGGATCGTTCCCTCCACTCGTATCGTTGTGCAGATACTGCTCGTCGCCATACAAAATCACAGGAATGCCGCGGCAAGTCAGCAGAAACGCCATCGCCTCGTGCAGCCGGTTCGTGTTGTTATTCAGAGTCAGCAGCCGCGACTCGTCGTGGCTATCGAAGAACGTAACCTGATCGTTGCCCCACGCAAAAGTCGAATTCTCCCCCGAAATAATCCCGTCGATCTCAGAGAAATTATTGTTGCTGGCAAACACGTCGCGCACCGCGCTGTTCACGCCAAAATCGAGTTCGCTGATACCGCTCTTATTCGCGAACTTATACGCATCGTGATACATCGCATCGTACTGATCGTTGTTGTACCACTCGCCATACAAGAAGGCCGGCGCCTGGTTGAACACCGAATTCGCGAACGAATACTCCCATCCCCACGTGACGTGCTTAATCGCATCCAGCCGGAATCCATCCACGCCATGCGTCTGAAACAGATGAATCGCCGTCTTCAAATAACTGTCGATGGTCGCATTCTCCTGATTCAAATCTTCGAGAAATTCCAGCGTGTAGTACTGCAACTGATAGCGGTCGTTAAAGTCGCCAATCCCCGGATTATGATGGAAATATCCATTCGGATCGTTGCTGTCCGAAGCCATGAACACACCATTGTTATAGAGCGCGCCAAACTCTCCGCCGCCGTTGTAGTTGGTATCGTTCTGCGCCCAATCCACAATCACCTTGATGCCGTTTGCGTGCGCCGCCGTCACCATGTTGTCGAACGCCGCCCACGAATTGCTGCTGTCGCCAAAATGCTCTTCCACCCGCATAAAGTCGTGCCCGTCGTATCCGTGATACGGAGCCGAAATCGGCGTGCCGGTATTCAGATTCAAATTCTCGTTATCCACCGTCGGCGAAATCCAAATCGCCGTCACGCCCATCCCCTTGATGTAAGCCATCTTCTGCTGTATCCCCGCCAGATCGCCGCCCCAATACGCAAACCAATTCGTCTGCGTCGAATCGAACAGCCCCGCGCTCTGCGAAGGATTGTCGTTGGTCGTGTCCCCGTTGAAGAATCTGTCAGTAACAATCTGATAGATGACCTGCTTCTTAAAATCCTGGGCGGAAGCCGCTCCGACGAGGACCCCGATGAGAACGAGCGCCGCGATGAGCGCCCCTATGAGTACGAGAAGCGTTGCTGCGAGCCTCAGTACGAACGGGAATTTGCCAGTCGCAAACCTGCTCGACGGAATTAAGTACGCGTTTTCGATGCCTGATTTCATTTCGCCTGATGGCATGGATGACCTCCAAGAACTGACCTCCGAGAACTGATCTCCAAGAGATGACCTCCAGAAAAGATTGGCCCGCTCTAGCTCGCGTAGACCGCCGCCTACGGATTGCGTGTGGGAGACTCTTTAATAGTGTTGTTACCACACCTTCCGTTGCAGGAAAACGAAAACTAAAATCCGTTCCATTTTCCGGACAGACCACTCCCACGACAAAGGCACTCCTACGACAGCGGGTGCCCCATCCTTCGCGTTCTTTGCGAGGGTGGGGATTTTGATCAGCCGCCGCCATGCGCCAAAGGATTTTTTCAGAGATACCCACGGTTCAAGTTTTATAACTCGCTAGCGCGAATGAAACTTCACGCCGGGTCCTAGTCCCACGATGAACAGTATCGCCAGGATCACTGCCGCGATCAGCCATCCCCGGGAGCGTTCGATTTCGGGCATCTGCATTTCGGTGCTGGGGATGCGCGGGCCGTGGAGCAGGTTCGACATCCATGCCAATCCAGAGTGCCCACCAAATGACGCGGCCGCGGCGGAGATCAGAATCAACAGCGGCCCCACCGGATTCAGCACGCCCGCAACGCAGGAGAGGATCCCTGTGGTGAAATAAGACACTAGTGTGAGCTGTCGCGCGCGCCGCACGCGGATCTTTGCATCAACAAAATGAAATAGGTAACAGCTCCCAGCGCGACCAAGCCCACGCGCCACGCCCAGGCGGGCTGCCATCCCGCCACTACCGCCGTCCAGTCGCCGATGTTACCGATGCCAGAGAACAGAAAATATCCGCCTGCCTCAAACAAATTAAAAGTCAGCAGCAGCCAGAAGAAGTAGCGCCAGGGCGCGGACTGCTTGACCGCACGTGAGGCACACCAAAACAGCGCTCCAAATATCAGATTGGCGAGCGTGCCGCCCGCCGCCACCAGACGAGTCTCCGCGCTGCACTCGAAGTGCACAGTGGAGAGCGCCAGTGGCCGCCCACCCGTGGCGATACACATGCCTCCGTGACCAAGCCCCTCGTGGATAAAGTCCGCAATCACCGTGGCAACAATCGCGATGGCAGCGACGGTCAATAGATCGGGCTTGGTTGCTTCGGGCAAAGGCGACGGGTTGGATTCTGCCGCTGCGTCCTTCGAAGTATCGGCGGCCATGCGCTGCATTGTAGCAGCGGACTCTCGCGGTGCGTCGCGTCCGCGACATCGCTTGTGTCACGGCACCCCAGCCAAGCCACGTTCGGTAGCTCTTGTGCGGCAGGGGCGCGATTGCCAATGGCTTTGGCGGAGTTGTTTCTGCGCTCGCCGCAACATTCTGGAGAAACGGTCCGCAGTCGAGACAACTCCCCCGGGTTGTCATTCCGAGCGAAGCGAGGAACCTGCTTTCCCTGACACCCTCATCACCGCTGCCCCGCCCCACTCCACTGCCAGATCCTCCCACGTCGGGTTGTCCGCGTGAATCAATGCCACCTTCTTCTCCCGTCGCCACTTCTTGATCTCCGTCTCCCGCGCGAGTGCGTCGCCCACGTTCTGAAAACTTTGAAAGTAGACAAGCCGATGCACGCGATACTTCCGCGTAAACGCTCCACCCTCGCCAGCCTTGTGCCGCAAGACCCGCGCCATGAGAAATCCCGTCACGCCGACATAAAGCACGCGGCTCTTGCTCGCCATGATGTAAATGTAGTAGCGCCTCTCTAACACCATTGCCGCTCCAGAGGACAGCAGGTTCCTCACGGCTGAAGCCGTTTCGGAATGACAAGACTTTAAGGATTGGCGCAGACGTTTGCAGTGTCGGATGTCACAAAGGCCCTGTGAAAAACAGTTTTACAATCTCCCAACCTTTAGTCATTTAGTCATAGTCATTCCGAACCGAACGCCAAGCCCGGTGAGGAACCGGCTTTCGCTTGCCTGAGTCCGGTCTCTCTGCGAGAACTCCTGCCTGCCGCCTTTGATTGCGTAGGGAGGACAAGTTGCTCATGTGGGGACAGCCGCCCTCAGCTGTCCAGCGGCCCAGAAGTACCGGGCCGCAGCCCTCAAAGGCGATTGTCATCCTGAGCAAAGCCAAGACGTTTGCGAAGCGACGTCTTGGCGCAGTCGAAGGACCCCATCCCTGCCAATCCCACCACCGCCCTCGCGAGGAGTTTCCACCACAAGAAGTTGTCGTCCTGAGGAGGGCGCCTATTACCCCGTCGAGTCGGGCTGAGGTCCGGATCTTCCACGATAGCTCCACAGGATTCGGGCGTGACGTGGAAGAGCGGCGCTTTCAGCGCCGCGATAAGTCGACCACAAATCAACCCGGCTTCAGCCGCCGTTCCCGTACGCCATAAGAATTGTGTCGGGCTACACTGTGGAGAACGGGTTCCTCATGTAGGGACAGCCGCCCTCGGCTGTCCAGCGGCCCAGAAGTACCGGGCCGCGCATCTGCCTCAACCCGAGTGAGGCTGCCCCATCTTTCGCGGTTTTCGAAAGATGGGTGCCGCAGGCCTCGACGCCATTGGGCTCTCCCCTTCTGTCCCCAGGTTTCAGTTGTTTCCACCTTCGTAGAGCACTTCTTGTAGAGCTGGCCGAAATTTCGGGTTGATGGTCCAGTAGGTGCGGACCCGGCCCCGGCCCTCCTCCTTGTGTTGCACCATGCCACGCTTCTTCGCAATTGCTAGTTGCGCGTGCGTGCGGTCTTGTGGAATCTCAGGGACGAGCGTTCGACCCACCTCGACAGGCTCATGAATCATCAGGTGGCGCAAGACGTGCCGACCTTCAAGGGTCATCTCGAACTCAATGACCTGTTTGGTGATTCGCTTCAGCTCCTCAGCGTATGGGTCACGAGTCGGTTCTGTGGTGCGTTTGTCGGGAGCTACCTCCGCTTTCCTTTCAACCTTAGGAATGCACGCAACTCCGATGCTGGTGGTCAGTCCGTTAGGTAACTCCTCAGTCCGGATCGCACGCACCTCGCGCAAGATCCGCGTTGCGACGGCAAATGCTTCATCGAGTGAATGGTTGGGGAGTAGAATACAGAACTCGTCACCGCCGTTTCGGTATACCGAACCCTTGTCCTCGCAAACGCGACGGAGGGTATCAGCATAAGTCTTCAAAACACGATCACCAGCTTGGTGGCCGAGTGTATCGTTGATCGACTTGAACTTGTCGAGATCTAGGAAGAGCAACGAACACGGATGCTCTTCGTTGCCCTTCGAAGTAATGCTTGGAAGGTCGTGTCCAAATTGGATCTTGCTGTAGACTTGGAGCACGTCAAGTTCCTTCTTTGGCTCTGAGTCCTTCGCCGACAATGGCCTAAGCTGCATCTTCGCCTTCCAGATCTTGAATTTCCGTAAGACGCGATCGTGCCCGTGGCCCGAGCCGTTCTGCACCATGTTTTCGATAACAGGCGCGCCGACCGGACTGTGCGATCCGACGAACTGCTTGAGTCCCATCGTAGACTTTTGTACCTCCGAGTCCCTAACAGCTTTGCACTCGTTGAGGATCGTGCTGAAGTCATGGTCGGAAGGGATTTGGGAAGTGTCGGCGAAGGCCACCTGATAGGATCGGAGCCTTGCGTCCATGCACCGCTCGACGTGAGCCTCGTAGATGCGGGCCTGGTTCTGGATGTCTATGCCGGAGGTGGGTAAGGGAGTTGGGCTCAGCGCCGCCTTCTTTTGAGCCTGAACAATTCTATCCTTCCGCACAGTCTCGGCAGACTCCATCAGGGCGTCGAGGTAGAGGGTATCTGCGTACTCTTTAATTTCGCGGTCCACTCAAACCCAGATTCTAACTCAAACACGCTTTGACCTTGAGAATCTACGAGAGTCCTGGGGGGCAGAGGGGACGTTCACCGGTTCCTCCGGATGGCCGACGGTCCAGAGATATCACCGGTCAAGGAGCAGGAGCCGTGACCACGCGTCCACCCAAGGTTCAGACTCAACTCGGCAAAGCCGCAGCCCAGATCCTTACCGCCAATGAGCGTATGGACAACTTTTGTCTACTTTCGTGGTCTTGACCAAACTCCCGGCGGCAGTTAATCCTATAGCCTTATCGCCAGCTCATTGACAACCGGACAACCCGCTAACTCCTTACGGCTCAATATTTTGCCAGTAAGTTGTTGATCCCCTAGGATTACTTAACATTTTCCCGCCAACTCCATGATTCCAAGAGACCGGGGGGAGGGGGGTGGGGTAACAAAAAGGTAAACTTTCCCAGAAGCGGAATTCCAAACCAAAGCAGATTCGCTCTCCCTTCTCCCTTTTGAATCGAGAGCCGGAATTGAACCGGCAATCTACGGCATCGTCCGGATAGCGCTTGCTGTCCCGCGGTTCGACACTGCAAACAGAGCGATTACATGGATATTCATCACAACTCGAGCGATAGAACTCCATCAACATGATTTGCACCAGAATGATTTGAACCAGCACGATTTTTGCAGTGGAGGATTCTTATGTCATTACGGATGACGATACTAACGCTAATGTTGGCCTGCGCGACTTGGGCAACGGCGCAAACTCGGCCCGCAGGTTCGACTGCGCCCGCAGGAAGCACACCTCAAACCGCAACGCCGACCGCAGCTCCTCCCACCGGAACGCTGCCGCCGACAACTCCGGTCGGACCGCCAACTCCTATCACGACAAAAGCTGCGGGAAATACTTCGCAGACTCCAACGCAAACGCCCAGCACGCAAACGCCGGGAACCACAACGCCAGGAACTCTTCCCGCGAACCGCACGAATCCCAACACACCAGGAAGCACGCCTTGCGCAACCACTCCCGGAACTTTGCCCGGAACAACCACAACGCCAGCCGCAGGATCAACTGATCCCGCGACGACCAACCAGCAAGCAACGGCACAAGGATCAACCACGCAGCCTTCGCCCAGCACAGGGTCAACACCGGGAAGCAATCCGAGCAATTCATCCGGAACGCAACCGTCTATGAATCCGCCGAATGCGCCGCAGACCGGAACGACTGCATCAGGTAGCCCTTGTCCGCCGACAACGCCTCCCAGCGGAGGTGGAACACCGCCGCTAGCGTATTCGTATTCGTATTGAAGATGGATAGATCGATTCAACAACCGAAAGATTTTGGATTGCGCGCGGGCCTGTTGATAACGGCCCGCGTTTTGTTTTGACGCGGACGATTACTCGTGTGAGGCAGAAGCCAGCATTTTCTCGGGAAGGAAGTACATCGCTGGGATCAGCGCGAAGATGAAGAACGAAGCGTATACCGAAACATACGCCAGAGGAACGGAAAGGAAATAGAGTCCGGCAGAGAACGCGTTCTTGCGCTGCTGCCTCGCGTGATATTCCGCTAGTTGCGGATTGGCGTGATCCTGGCGCGCGAGTTCGGTGCGCAGCAGAAAGAAGGATGAACCACAGAGTGTCAGGTTCAGTCCGTAGAGCGCGACGGGCAGCGGCGCGCGGTAGTTCTTTCCCAGAAAGTCGGTGACGAATGGGATCAGGGACATCCAGAACAGCAGGTTGATGTTGAACCAGAGAAGGCGAGCCGTGACTCGGTGAACGGCGTGGATCAGGTGATGATGATTCACCCACATGATGGCCACGACCAGAAAGCTGAGCGTATAGCTCAGCAATACCGGCGAGACCTTCAGCAGCGCCGCAAGCGTGGGCTGCGCAGGCGTGTGCAGTTCCAGCACCATGATGGTCACGATGATCGCGATCACACCGTCGCTGAAAGCTTCGAGGCGGTTTGTGGTCATCTCGTGCTGTGCCATGAGAACCTTTGCAATCTACCACAGGGACACCCTTCGACTGCGCTCAGGGCAGGCTCCGACACAGAGAAAGCAAAACCAATAGCAGGTTTTCTCTGTGACTCTGTGGTGAAAAAGGGTTCGTCGCGCTAAATAGTCGGCTGTTGTTGCGTCATGCAGTGCATCGCGCCTAATCCCCAGATGAAATCTCCGGAATAAATGGGGACGATCTCGCGTGTTGGAAAGAGTTCAGCCAGAGTGTTGAGCGCGATACGATCATTGGCACGATTAAACACGGGAGCGAGCACGACTCCGTTGGCGATGTAGAAGTTCGCATAGCTCGCGGGCAGTCGTCGGCCTTCGAACACTACGGCCTGTGGCATGGGAATCTCTACGATAGTGAATTGTCGTCCGTCCTGATCGCGTGCGGCTTGCAGGCGGCGAAGGTTCGCGCGAAGAGGCGCATGATTCACATCCTTGGAGTTGGGCTCGACCATGGTGACGACAGTATCTTTCGCGACGAAGCGAGTGAGGTCGTCGACATGGCCGTGAGTGTCATCGCCGAAGATGCCGCGTCCGAGCCAGATGGTGTGCGGAGCGCCGAGATAGTCGGCGAAGACTCTTTCGTAATGGACACGCGTCATGTGCGGATTGCGCTGCTGCACTTTGCTGAGCAGGCATTCCTCGGTGGTGAGGATGGTGCCGGCTCCGTTCACGTCGATCGATCCGCCTTCAAGCACAACGCGGGTTTCGGCGGAGAGCGGACGAACTTCCTCAGCGTGCGAGGCCTTCGCCATGAGGCTGCCGATCTTTTCGTCGTGGCGCCAGTTGGAATATTTCGCCCAGGCGTTGAAGCGGAACTTGACGGCGATGCTGCCCTCAGGGGCTAAAGCCCCAGTCTCTTTGCCATACTTATCGGCACAACTGAAGTCATGCCCTTCCCGATTCTTGCCGGTTAGGAAGATGCAGCCGGAGTCGCGGAGCCAGACGCGGTTCGTCGGCCAGCGGTGGAAGCGGACGTTGTCCGAAAGCGCTCCGGCGCGATCCAAGACTTTTCGCGCCTGTCTCGCTGCGGAAGAATCGTTAACGATTAGCTCGACGCGTTCGTGCTGCCCGAGGTTGCGAATGATCTCTGCGTAGACCCACGGAATAGGCTCAAACTTTCCCGGCCAATCTCCGTGATAGTGAGGCCAGGCGAGCCACGTCGCGGCGTGAGGCTCCCATTCGGCCGGCATGCGATAGCCGAGGCTAGCTGGCAAGGCAGCGGCGAACGTTGAAGCGTTACTTGAAGATGAGTTGGGGCCAGATTTGGGCACGATAGATTCTTGTTCTAGTCGATTAATCGGCTGGTGATGGGCGCGTAACTGTCGATGCGGCGGTCGCGTAGGAATGGCCAGTTACGGCGAATGTCTTCCAGCGCTTTCAAGTCGACTTCGCCGATCAGGATTTCTTCTTTGTCATGTGAGGCCTCGGCCAGCACACGGCCGAAAGGATCGCAGAAGAAAGACTGTCCCCAGAATTCGAGTCCCGCGCCGGAAGCGGAATTGCCGCGAATGTTTCCAGTCTCAAAGCCCACGCGATTCACCACCGCTACGTACACGCCGTTGGCGATGGCGTGGGAGCGCTGAATTGTTCGCCATGCATCGTGCTGCGCGACACCGAATTCGGCCTTCTCCGCGGGATGCCAGCCGATCGCAGTTGGATAAAAGAGAATCGTTGCGCCCTGTAGCGCAGTCAGTCGCGCGCCTTCGGGATACCACTGATCCCAGCAGACCAGCGTGCCAAGACGTCCAGCACTGGTGTCGAGGGCGCGGTAGCCGAGGTCTCCGGGAGTGAAATAAAACTTTTCGTAGTACAGGGGATCGTCGGGAATGTGCATCTTGCGGTAGAGGCCACGCAGAGAACCGTCGGAGTCGAAGATAGCAGCTGTGTTGTGATAAACGCCGAGAGCACGCTTCTCGAACAGCGACGCGATCACGACGACTTTATTATTGCGCGCCGCAGCAGAGAGTTTCTCTGAAGCGGGACCCGGGATTGTTTCCGCGAGATCGAAGAGAGCATGCTCTTCGCGCTGGCAAAAATACTGCGTCTGGAAAAGCTCAGGCAGGCAGACGACTTGCACGCCACGGCTCGCAGCATCGGCGATAAAGCCTAGTGCCTTTTCGAGATTCTGTTCGGGCTCTGGCCCGCAGGACATTTGTATCAGGGCGACGCGGAATTTTTCAGGCGGCAAGCGGTTGTGCTCCTCTGCGGACAATATAGCAGGACGGCTGTCGTTGGTCGTCAGTCGTTCGTCGTTGGTCGTTGGCAAACCTGTTCTTGCTAGACGACTGGCGGGAAGATTCCGTTTAACGCTTGGTCGATGCTACGCGATTT
>WNFI01688781.1_pt1 | contig 54731 bp, 52 predicted proteins | sample 5400471 | NCBI WGS metagenome assembly WNFI01 (sample SAMN13153348, study PRJNA577476) | soil metagenome | isolation source: 100 cm saprolite on Douglas fir-dominated hillslope | place: USA:California | collected 2013-09-17
CAGCGAGGATCTTTTCGCGCATTTCTCCGCAATCAACATGTCGGGCTTCAAGACCCTCAAAGAAGGTCAGAAAGTCAGCTTCGACGTGGTGCAGGGGCCGAAGGGGAAACAGGCCTCCAACATCCAGAAGAGCGGCTGACCAGGCCGCCGAGCTAAAAAGCCGCCCGAGGGCGGCTTTTTTGTTCCCTGAAGTCCCTACATCCGCTCGATCATCGCCTGGCCGAAGCCCGAACAGGAAACCTTCTTGGCGTCCGGCATCTGCCGGGCGAAATCGTAGGTCACGATCTTGTGCTGGATTGTGTTCTCCATGGAGCGGATGATGGCGTCGGCCGCCTCCACCCAACCCATGTGGCGCAGCATCATTTCCGCCGACAGGATCTCGGAGCCCGGATTCACCTGGTCCTTGCCGGCATATTTCGGCGCCGTGCCGTGGGTGGCCTCGAACATGGCGACGGAATCGCTCATGTTGGCGCCCGGCGCGATGCCGATGCCGCCGACCTCGGCCGCCAGGGCGTCGGAAATATAGTCGCCGTTCAGATTGGTGGTGGCGAGGACGTCGTACTCCGCGGGCCGGAGCAGGATCTGCTGCAGCATCGCGTCGGTGATGACGTCTTTCACCACGATATCGGGACCGCCTTTGGGGTTCCCGAAGCTGTGCCAGGGCCCGCCGTCGATCGGCTTGGCGCCGAACTCCTTCTGCGCCAGCTGGTAGCCCCAGTCGCGGAAGCCGCCCTCGGTGAATTTCTGGATGTTCCCTTTGTGCACCAGCGTCACCGACTTCCTCTTGTTGTCGATGGCGTACTGGTAGGCCTTGCGAATTAGCCGCTGCGAACCCTCGATCGAGACCGGCTTGATGCCGATTGCCGACGACTCCGGGAAGCGGATCTTCTTGACCTTCATCTCCTTGATGAGGAAATCGATGACCTTTTTCACCTCGGCGGACTTGGCGGGCCACTCGATGCCGGCGTAGATGTCTTCGGCGTTCTCGCGGAAGATCACCATGTCGACCTTTTCCGGCTCCTTCACGGGGGAGGGCACGCCCTTGAACCAGCGCACGGGCCGCAGGCAGACATAGAGATCGAGCTCCTGGCGCAGCGCGACGTTGATCGAGCGGATGCCGCCGCCGACCGGCGTCGTGAGGGGTCCCTTGATGGAGACTACGTACTCCTTGGATGCAGCCAGCGTTTCCTCGGGCAGCCAGACATTCTCGCCGTAGACCTTGCAGGACTTCTCGCCAGCGAACATCTCCATCCACACGACCTTTTTCTTGCCGCCATAGGCCTTCTTCACCGCGGCGTCGACCACTTTGAGCATCACCGGCGTGATATCGACGCCGGTGCCGTCGCCCTCGATGTACGGGATGATCGGGTTGTCGGGCACCGACAGCGAGAAATCCTTATTGACCTTGATTTTTTCGCCGCCCGCGGGAATTTTTATGTGCTGGTAAGCCATGAGGGCCTTCTTGTGGAGAGAAATGCCTTGGGAAAGGGCCGAATTATATAAGACCCAGCTTCAGGTTGAACGCGCGCTCGACCAGCCAGATCCCGGCGACGACGGCGATCGCAGCCGAGCCAACGAAAAACACCAGGCGGCGATAGACCCAGGTACGGCGCAACGCGAAAGCGAGCGGCAGGAAAGCGGCGATGATCGCGAGCTGGCCGGCTTCCACGCCCAGGTTGAAGCCGACCAGGGCAACCAGCAGCGCGCCTTGCGGCAGGCCCAGATCGGTAAGCACGCTGGCGAAGCCGAAGCCATGAATCAGGCCGAAACCGAACGCCACCACCCAGCGCCTGCCGTGAACCAGCGGCCACACGTTGTTCAGCGCCGCGAGCACCACCGACAGCGCGATCGCCGACTCGACCAGCCGCGATGGCAGCTGGATCACCGACAGCGCAGCGAGCGAAAGAGTGATCGAATGGGCGACGGTAAACGATGTTGCTACCTTGAAGACATCCCAGAATGCCGAGCTGAATTTCTCCGCCGGCTGCCAGCCTCTTCCCATCGCGATGAATACCGAAGGCAAAAGCAACGACAGCAGGAACAGGATGTGGTCGAAGCCGACCCAGATGTGCCACACGCCTTCGCGCACGTAGTCGGCGAACTGATGCCACCGCGAGCGCCCCTCGGCGCGTAGCTCGATCCGCGGCCGTTCGGGCGAAAGAACGCCCGTCATGGAATCCTTCGCCTGCTCGACACGCAGCAAGCCGCGATGCGTCGGATCCAGATCGAAAAACAGGCTGTATTCGACTTCGGCCTTGGCATAGCTTCCCGCCTCGCATTGGGCGGTGAAGCGCAGCACCGCGTATGCGCCGTCGGTATGATCGTCGACGAGATGCTCCGTGGGCGACAACCGGCAAGGCCGGCCGTCCGCGCGCAGGGTAAGGCGAGCCAGCACGTAGGCGTCGACGTCCGCCTGCTTCGCTTTCAGCTCGCCCCAGGTGATCGCGCCATCGCCATCGGCATCCAGGCCGACCGCATATTCGAGGTCGCGAAGCGCAATATCCCATTGCCCTTTCAGGGATTGGCCGTCGGCGTACAGAGTGAGATAGCTGTCGCTCGGTTTGTGGGCGAGCGCCCAGCAGGGATTGAGGAAGACGAGAAGGGAAAGGACGAGCCGCTTCATTGCTGCTTCTTCAACTGGGCGGCGAGGCGCTGCAAACGCTTGCTCTCGAACCCGCTCTCGTCCAGCCATTTCAGGACCGGTGCGGCGGTTTTCGGATCGCGCGCCGCTACGGCCGCCTCAAGCACCACAAGGGCGTCGCGCGGCTCGCGCTGCGATTTCCAATTTTCGGCGCCGACCGCGAGCGCACCGCGGGCGTCGCCCTTCAGATCGAGCAGGAAGCGCGCTTCCTCGCCCATGTGCAGCCGCTCGCCGCGCAGCGCTGCCGCGGCGAACCGGTCGGCGAGCGCCTGGGTGTGCGCCTCGGCCTCCCGCATTCCCAGCGCCCGCTCGGCGAGCGCCAGCCGTAGCAGCAGCGTGTCGGAGCGCGCCCAGGCTTTCAGCAGCCCGACGACCTCCTTCGCGCGCCCGCGCTCGAGCAGATAGTCGGCGTACGCCGCGAGCAGGAAGTTGTCGTCGATGCCGAGCGCCAGCGCCTGGTTGAACAACCGGTCCGCCGCGACGTGGTCCTCGAGTCGCCAGGCCATCTCCGCCAGCCGCGTGAGCGTCCAGAGCCTTGTTTCCGGGCCCGCCTCCGAATTGCGGCGCAGCGCGTCGGAAAGACGCTCGTACGCGGCAGGGGTCTTCCCGGTAGTAGCCTCCACGTAGGCGACACAGCCTGTCGCGCGCAACTCGCTTGTGAGCGGCGCCGACGCCGCGCACTCGCGCGCCGCTGCGGGGTAGTCGGCGCGCACCATATAGATCGCGGCGCGCCACGAGTGTGCGGCAGCGTGCGCCGGTTCGCGCTGCACGGCGCGCTCCAGTTCCTCGAGTGCACCGTCGAAGTCATGTCGGTACTGGCGCAGGAGTCCGCGCATGAAAAGAATCTCGGCTGGCGCGTCGGCCCCGCGCCAGGGACGCAGCGCGGCTTCCGCGTATCCCACGTAGCGCGGATCGCCTTCGGCGCTGGCAAGCTCGAAGTACCTTTGCGCGACGGCGGCGGCGGCGACCGCATCGGTTGGCGCGGCGGCAAGCGCGGCGCGCAGCCGCCGCAGCTCTGCCATGGCGGGGTCGTCGCGCCTCGCCGGCAGGCGCTCGAGCACCGTGGCGTCGCCCTCGGGTATGTGGGGCGCGGCCCAGGCCCCCGAGGTAATGACTCCCACGGCAAGCGTTGCGATGATCGCTTTACACATCAGACAATCATTTAAAAACAATAGGTTATCACAGAGTAGGAGAAATTTAGCGGTTTTCAATAGAATGCCCGGCGGCAGGATCGGGGCGGTCAACCGACTGCCCGGCGGCGCGTTACTAACGCCGGGTAGCGCAAGAATAGCGTCCGCCCGTGTTCGAACACTACAGGAGAAGGAAATGAGCAAGCTGCTGACCGTGATCGTCGCCGCGATGTTTGCGGCGGTAAGTGCATCCGCCTTCGCCGCGTCGCACACCGGCGCGCCGATGAAGGATGACAAGAAGATGGAAAAGAAGATGGATAAGAAAAAAGGCGAAAAGAAGAAGAAAGGCGAAGCCAAGAAGAAGGCCGACAAGATGGACAAGATGGACAAGAAGTAACCCGCTTCACGCTCAAAGAAAGGCAGGGCATGTCCCTGCCTTTTTCTTTTTGAGGCTTGCTTGAAGAGATTCATGGCCGTTCTTGCCGCCGCTTGCGTCGCGACGGCGCATGCAGAGTTGCCGGCGATTCAGCTAACGGCCGGCATGCACCTCATACGCGCGGAAGTCGCCGCCGACTTCTCGACCCGGATGCAGGGTCTGATGCATCGCGAATCGCTTGCTCCCAACGCCGGCATGCTGTTCGTGTTCGATGAGGCCGCGGGCCACTGCATGTGGATGAAGAACACGCTGATCCCGCTGTCGGTCGCGTTCATCGATGAGGGCGGGACCGTCATCAATATCGCCGACATGCAGCCGCACAGCGAGCAATCGCATTGCGCTTCTGCGCCGGCGCGCTTCGCCCTGGAAATGACCAGGGGATGGTTTGCGCAGCGCGGAGTGAAGCCGGGGATGAAGCTCGGCGGGCTGGAGAAGCTCGCGCCTCGCCGCTAGCTCTAGTGGTGCCGGTGGTGGATGTCGGGGTAGTGCGGGTGCCGGTGCACGAGCCTTGCATGGCGGTGCGGGTGCGCGTGGGGCTCCTTTCCGTTCCAGGCGAAGTCATGCGCATGCCGATGATGCTCGTCGTGCGCGTGGTTATGGTCGTGCTCCATCGGCTCGTGCACATGCTCGGCGACCACGAACAGCGCCAGGCTTACGCCGTAGCCGAGCAAGCCGATCGAGGCCGCCGCCGCCGTCTTCGCGATGCCCGGCCATGCCGCGCCGATCGCGCCCGCGATCGCCAGGTTGACCGCTCCAGCGGCCAAACCCTTGATCGCAGCAATCACGGTCGCGTCGCCCGCCGAAATCTTGCGGGTCAGATTGTTGTCCACCGCCCATGCAAGGCAGGCCCCTGCGACGGCGAGCGCCCCGAGATAGCCTCCCTGCAGGGCGCCGGGCTCGAAGGCAAGCAACGCGCCGCCGGCGACGATCAGCGCCATGCCGAGCGCGATCCGGCGATCGAAGTTTTCCCGGAAGGCGAACCAGGCGAGCAGCGCGGTGAACACGCCTTCGAGGTTCAGCAGGAGCGAAGCATTGGCCGCGGAGGTAGATGCCAGCCCGACCATGAGCAGGACCGGCCCAATGACCCCTCCTGCGACGACGGCGCTCCCGAGCCAGGCGAGGTCAGCGCGCTGCAGCGCGACCTTTTCCTTTCTCAGCAGAAGCCAGCCACCCAGACCCACTCCGCTTCCCGCGTAGAGCAGACCGGCAAGCAGCACGGGATGCATCTCCCCTGCCAGCGTCTTGGCCGCCGGCGTGCTGGCGCCGAAAAGAAAGGCGGCGCCCAGCGCGCTCGCAATCGGAAGGTTCCTCACATCTGCAGAATAAGTGAAAGCCGCAGGCTGCGCGGCTCGGCGGGATGAAAATGCTTGTCGGCCACGCCCCCCGCGGGCTCGCCCTGCAGCCGTGAGGTGTAGAAGTAGGTAATGTCGTCGACTTTGCGATCGAACAGATTCAGCACTTCGAAGCCGAATCGCACCTGCTTGGTCACCGCGTAGCCGACCTTGGCATTCACCAGCGTGGACGAGCCGGAGCGCTCGGAGTTGTCCTCGATCAGCGGGCGCGGCCCGAAGTAGCGCAGCCGCAAGCCCCCGCTCCAGGGACCTTCGGCATACGCTAAGCCGCCCGACATCGTCCTGCTGCTGGAGCCGGGGATGTAATCGCCTGCCGGATCTTCGTCCTTGAAGCGCGACTTCGAGAGCGTCAGGTCGTAGTCCGCCGTGATGTTGCGCGTCGGCTTGAAGTAGCTCGCCCATTCGATGCCTTCGCGCCGGCTCGGCCGGCTCGGCTCGGTCGTGCCCGCGTCGCCGACGAACAGCAGCTCCGAGTCGATGTCGAGCCGCCACAGCGCAACCGAGGTCTGCGTGCCCTTGAAGGGGGCGGCGCGGAAGCCGACTTCGCCGCCTTTCGCGCGCACCAGCGGCGAGACGCGCTGCGCCGGGGCGCCGGTGGCCGGGTCGACGCCGATCGTGGTGCCGCGCGCGTCGTTGCTGTGGAAGCCGTAGCCGTAGTTGACGAAATACTCGACATCCGACCAGGGTCCGAGCACCAATCCGAACTTCGGGCTCACCAGCGAGGCGCTCGTTTTGCCCGAATTGAGCGAATTGTCGCTATCGACCCGGAAGCGGTACGAGTCGGTACGCAGGCCCGCATTGCTCCGCAACCACGGCAACCAGGTAATCGTGTTTAGGTAGTACAAGCCGGCGCTTGTCTGCTGCACCGAATCGTTGCGCACCGTCGAGAGGCGCTGCTGCGCAACGGTGCTGTGCAGCCCGACCTCCGAGATATCATCGTTGCGCAGTTGAAGACCCGCGGTGTGCTCCATCTCGCGACCGCCGAACGGCGTGCGCCAGGTATGGGAGGCTTCCCCGCCCGTGACCGTACGGCGGTCCACCTGCTCGAACTGATCGCCGTTTACCGGATCGTTCAGGAAGTAGGTGAAGTTCGAAAACAGCCTGAGCCTGGAATGAACGATATAGGCGCTGGCGCGCGTCGACGCCGCTGCGTCGCTCTTCGCCCACTGGGTAGAAAGGCTGTAGCGCGAAGCGCGGCCGCCGTCGGTGGGATCGACCGCGCCGAAGCGGTCGAGCTGCCCCGCTTCCACCGCGCGCAGCGGGATCTGGTCGGTCGAGTTCCAGCGCGACCCATACGCCATGCCGGTCAGCGTGAAGCCATTTTTATCGTCGCCTTGGGCATGGCGCAGCACGCCGTTCAGCTTGCGCAGCCTCTCCGGATTGAGCCAGGGACCATTGTCCTGGCCGATCTCCAGCACCCCGAGCAGATTGCCGCCCTCGACCGCGGTGTTGCCGCCGAACAGGCCGCGCCGGTGCCCGAACGAGCCTGCGGTCAGGTCGCCGAATCCGTCCGCCAGCGAGCGCTTGAGGTGCACGTGCGCCGCGCCTGCGGCGGAGAAATCGCCCTCATCCGCGTAGTAGGGGCCTTTGCGGTAATGGATGTGCTCCACCAGCTCCGGAATGAGAAAGTTGAGATCCGCGTAGCCCTGCCCATGCCCGTGGCTGGGCAGGTTGAGCGGCATGCCGTCGACATGCACGGCGAAGTCCGTGCCGTGGTCGAGGTTGAAGCCGCGCAGAAAATATTGATTCGCCTTGCCCGAGCCGCTGTGCTGGGTTATTACCACACCGGGAATGACCTCGAGGACCTCTCCCGGCCGCTGCAGCGGCCGGTTCTCGAGCTGCTCGTCGTCGATAGTCCCCTGGCTCGCGGCGTCCGCTTCGCCGGCGAGTCCTTCCTGCCCAGGCGTAACGATGACGGCGTCGCGGCCCGGGAGACCGGCCCCTTCAGCCAGTCGCGCCGCCGTTAGGGCAAGGAGCAGGAAAATCCTTCTGTGTTTCATCTTCTAGAAAAAGAAACGGGGTCCGCGCGGGACCCCGATCAGGTGGACAGCCCTGCGAGGCTAGAAGCCCGAGTGCGGTTGCGCCACCATGCAGTAGAGCATCGGGATCGACAGCATCGTGTTGATCCGGGAGGTCATGCCGGCCATTTTCGCGGCGGCCGCCTTCTCTTCGGGGCTGACCTGTACGATGCCGAGCGCCTTTTTCTGGTTCGGCCAGATGATGAACCAGACGTTGAACCACATGATGATCGCCAGCCACATGCCGACACCGATGGTCCGGACTCCTTCATTTAGCGACAGTGCCCGGAAGATATAGCCGCTCGCGCCCGCCACAAGCGCACCGGTTATCAACGTCGCCATCGCGGCCCAGCGAAACCAGAACAGCGCGCTCGGAGCGATGACCTTGCTTACCGCCGGTTTTTGCTCATCCGGGATCTTCGGCATGGACGGGGTCTGGACGAAATTGAAGTACCAGAGCAGCCCGATCCACATCACCCCCGACATCACATGCAGCCAGCGCAGGAAAAATGTCCACCAGTCGAGATTTCCGAATCTACCGTAGGTGCCGGCAACCGCTAGCATGACGATAAGAATGACAACACCAGCGACGATGGTCCGGCCGAGAGATTGAAAAATCGCACCCATGGCTTTCTCCTTGTTTCTGTGATGGGTTTGAGCCCCGAAAAGTCTAGCATGAAGCTATCCTCGCATCATGCTTAAGCTCGCGGCAAACCTGTCGATGCTGTTTACCGGCGCCGGCTTTCTGGAGCGCTTTGCCGCGGCGGCTGCGGCCGGCTTCCGGGCGGTCGAGTACCAGTACCCCTATGACTGGCCGGCGCAGGAGATCGCGGCCCGCGCGCGGAACGCGGGCGTCCAGGTCGTTCTGCACAACATGCCGCGCGGCGATGCGGAGCGCGGCGAACACGGCACCGCCTGCCTCCCCGGCCGCGAGCAGCGTTTTCGCGACGACCTGGAGCGTGCCGTCGAGTACGCGCGCGCCGTCGGGTGCGAGCGCCTGCATTGCATGGCGGGCGTAGCGCCACAGGGTTTTGAAAGAAAAACTATTCATAAGACGTACGTCGACAATCTGAAGTACGCCGCGAAACGACTCGGAGCCGAAGGCATGCAGGTCATGATCGAGCCGCTCAGCGCGCGTACCATTGCCGGCTGTTTTCTTACCGGCAGCGCGCAGGCGATCCAGGTGCTGGATGAAGTGGCCGCCGGCAACGCCTTCTTGCAGTACGACCTGTTTCACATGCAGATCATGGAAGGCAACCTGGCCGAGACGCTCGAGCGGCTGCTGACGCGCATCGGCCATATCCAGCTCGCCGATGTGCCGGGGCGGCACGAGCCCGGTACGGGCGAGATTAATTTCGATTTCCTGCTGCGCCACATCGACCGCATCGGATACTCGGGCTGGATCGGTTGCGAATACAATCCCCTCGGTGACACGGTCGAGGGTCTGAAGTGGGCGAAGCCGTATCTCTAGAGCGGGTCGACCTCGCACGGCAGCGCGAGGTCGTGCGCCGCCTGCGCGAGTTCTTGCCCGGGCGCGCCGTGCTTTGGGAGGAAGAGGACACCCGCCCTTATGAGTGCGACGGCCTGACGGCATACCGGCGCTTGCCCATGGTGGTGGCGCTGCCCGAGACCGAGGAGCAGGTGCAGCGCGTGCTGCAGACCTGCTCGTCGATCGGCGTCCCGGTCGTGCCGCGCGGCGCCGGCACCGGGCTCTCGGGCGGCGCGCTGCCGCTCGGCGACGGCGTGCTGCTTTCCATGGCCAAGTTCATGCGCGTGATTCGCCTCGACCCGCGAGCGCGCGTCGCCGTCGTCCAGCCCGGCGTGCGCAATGCCGCCATCTCGGACATCGCCGCACCGTTCGGTCTGTACTACGCGCCCGATCCCTCCAGCCAGATCGCCTGCACCATCGGCGGCAACGTGGCGGAGAACTCGGGAGGCGTGCATTGCCTGAAATACGGCCTGACCCTCCACAACGTCCTGCGGCTGCGCGGCTACACGGTCGACGGCGAGCCTCTCGAGCTCGGCTCGGAGGCGCCGGATGCGCCAGGCTACGACCTGCTTGCGCTCGCCGTCGGCTCCGAGGGAATGCTGATGGTGATTACCGAGGTCACCGTCAAGCTTCTCGCGAAGCCGCAGTGCGCGCGAGTCCTCATGGCGTCGTTCGACGATATAGAAAAGGCGGGGCGGGCGGTTGCGGATGTGATCGCGGCGGGCATCATCCCGGCCGGGCTGGAAATGATGGACCGTGCCGCCACGCGCGCCTCGGAGGAGTTCGCGGGCGCCGGTTACGATCTTGAGGCGGCCGCCATCCTGTTGTGCGAGTCCGACGGTTCGCCGCAGGAGGTCGAGGATGAGATCGGGCGCATGAAGGAGGTGCTCGCCGGGGCCGGCGCCGCGCGCATGACCGTTTCGCGAGACGAGGCGGAGCGGCTGCGGTTCTGGTCGGGCCGCAAGGCCGCGTTCCCGGCGGTGGGGCGCATCTCGCCCGATTACTACTGCATGGACGGCACGATCCCGCGCAAGCGCCTCGGCGAAGTGCTGCTGTTCATCGGCGCGATGGAAAAGAAATACGGGCTGCGCTGCCCCAATGTGTTCCACGCCGGCGACGGCAATCTCCATCCGCTGATCCTGTTCGACGCCAACAACGCCGACGAGCTGCAGCGCACCGAGCTCTTCGCCGGCGAGGTCCTGGAGAAATGCATCGAGGTCGGAGGCACGATCACGGGCGAGCATGGCGTCGGCGTCGAGAAGATCAACCAGATGTGCACCCAGTTCCGGCCCGACGAGCTGGACGCTTTCCGGGCGGTGAAGCGCGCGTTCGATCCGCGTGGCCTGCTCAATCCCGGCAAGGCGGTGCCGACGCTCGCGCGCTGCGCCGAGTACGGGCGCATGCGGGTGAGCGGCGGCAAGCTGCCGCACGCCGAGCTTCCCCGGTTTTGACCCTCGCCGATCTCCAGGGGCGAATCCGGGAGGCATCCGCCCATGGCACGGCCTTGCGGCTGCGCGGCGGCGGAACCAAGGATTTCTACGGCAACGAGCCGCGCGGCGAGCTGCTCGACACCCGCCCCCATGCCGGCCTCATCAGCTACGAGCCGACCGAGCTCGTGGTCACGGCGCGCTGCGGCACCCCGCTTTCCGAGCTGGAGAAGCTTCTTCACGAAGCCGGGCAGTGTCTGCCCTTCGAACCGCCGCATTTCGGCGAGGACGCCACGCTGGGCGGCTGCGTCGCCGCTGGCTTGTCGGGTCCGCGCAGGGCGAGCGCCGGCGCGTTGCGGGACTTCATCCTGGGGGCGAAAATCGTCGATGGGCGCGGCCGGGCGCTGAGCTTCGGCGGCCAGGTGATGAAGAATGTCGCCGGCTACGACGTATCGCGGCTGCTCGTGGGCTCGCTCGGCACGCTGGGGTTCATTGCGGAGGTATCGCTCAAGGTATTGCCGCGCGCGCCAGACGAACGCACGCTGCGCCTCGAGATGCCGCAACAGCGCGCGATCGAGGCGCTTAACCGATGGGCGGGGCAGCCGCTGCCGATCTCGGCCAGCACCTGGCATGAAGGCGAGCTGATGCTGCGCCTCTCGGGCAGCGCGGCAGCGCTCGGTCCCGCGGCCGAGACCCTGGGCGGCGAGAGCGTCGCCGCAGGGGATGCCGGCGCGTTCTGGCGCTCGATCCGCGAGCAGTCGCACGCATTTTTTGCGGGCCGGGAGCCGCTCTGGCGGATCGCCGTGCCGACGATCACGCCGCCGCTCGAGCTGCCCGGCAGGCAGCTGATGGAATGGGGCGCCGGCTTGCGCTGGCTGAAATCGGATTGCGAGCCCCTCGCGGCGCGCGAGGCCGCGCAGCGCGCCAAGGGCCACGCGACGCTGTTTCGCGCCGCACAGCGGCCGATGGCGGCATTCGCGCCGCTCGAGCCGATCGCCCTGCGGCTGCATCGCGAGCTGAAGAAGGCATTTGACCCCGCGGGGATCTTCAACCCCGGCCGCCTGTATGCGGAGCTCTAGGGCCTTGCGAGCTTTTTCTTCTGCTCTTCGACCGCGGCGCGCGCCGGGCCGGCGAACGAACTGTCCGGATATCGCGACAGAAGGCGCGCATACAACTGGATCGACAAAGCCGGCTCGCCGGCTTGCCCGGCTTTCGCGGCGGCCTCGAGCAGGAGTTTCTGCTGCAGAAGCGCGCCCGCATCCGTTGCCCTGGGCATGGCGGGCGCAGCCGGCATGGCCTGCGCCATGAACGACGTCAGGCGTTCCTTGGCCGCGTTCCGGCGCTCCTCCTCGCGGCGCCGCCAACGCCAAAACACCACCGCGACCCCGGCGGCCGCGGCAATAAGCACGAGCCAGACAATCAGTTTCACGAGAAAAGTATAGCCAGTCCGATGCAGACGCAGCTTGCCGATTTCATCCGCGACACGCACGAAGGCCGCGAAGCCGACGCCATCCTGCGCAAATGCGTGCATTGCGGCTTCTGCACCGCCACCTGCCCGACCTACCAGGTGCTGGGCGACGATCTGGACAGTCCGCGCGGCAGGATCTATCTGATCAAGCGCGCGCTCGAAGGCGCCCCGGTCACCGGGAAAACGCGCCTGCACCTTGATCGCTGCCTGACCTGCCGCGCCTGCGAGACGACCTGTCCGTCGGGCGTGCGCTATGGACGCCTCGTCGACATCGGGCGCGCCGTGGTAGAGCGGCGCACGACGCGCACGCCTTGGCAAAGCCTGAAGCGGGCGGCGTTCTCCGCCGTGCTGCCGCGCACGCCGCTCTTTTCGTTCGCGTTGAGGTTCGGACAGCTTGCAAGGCCGTTGCTTCCACAATCGCTGAAAAAACGAATTCCTGAAAAAACCCGGCCGGCCGGACGTTGGCCGCCCCCGCGACATGCGAGAAAGATGCTGGCTCTCGCCGGCTGCGTTCAGCCGGCGCTCGCGCCCGCCATCAACGCGGCGGCAGCGCGGCTGCTCGATCGGGCGGGCGTTTCGCTGATCGAGGCCCCGGGCGCAGGCTGCTGCGGCGCGCTGCGGTTTCATCTGAGCAAGCAGGACGCCGGGCGCGACGACATGCGCGCCCTGATCGATGCCTGGTGGCCGATCGTGGAACGGGGCGAGGCCGAGGCGATTATCATGACGGCGAGCGGCTGCGGGGCGACGGTCAAGGACTACGCGGAGCTGCTGGCACACGACCCCGAGTACCGCGACAAGGCAGCGCGCATCTCGGCGCTGACGAAAGACCTGTGCGAGCTGCTGCCGCCGGAGGCGCTGCCGCAGCGCTTCGTAAAGACGCGGGTGGCTTTCCAGTCGCCGTGCACGCTGCAGCACGGCCAGCAGATCCGGGGCAAGGTGGAGGCGCTCCTGGCGCGCGCGGGATATGAGCTTGCACCGGTCGAGGACGGGCATCTTTGCTGCGGTTCCGCGGGCACCTACTCGCTGCTCCAGCCCGCGCTCTCAGCCGAGCTGTGCGAGCGCAAGCTCGCACGCCTCCACGAAAGCGCGCCGCAAGCCATCGCTACGGCAAACATAGGCTGCCTGGCGCATCTGCAGGGTGCCACGAACACGCCGGTGCGCCATTGGGTCGAGCTACTGGACGAAGCCCTGGGGTCGTAGAATCGACCCATGAACGCGCCCGATCGGATCAAGGACAAAGTGGTCCGGGTCGCCTGTCCGCACGACTGCCCGGACACCTGCGCCATGCTCGTCACGGTGCGCGACGGAGTCGCAACGAAGATCCAGGGCGATCCGTCGATGCCGTTCACCGACGGCACGCTATGCACGAAGGTGGCCCACTACCTCGAGCGTACGTATTCGCCGGATCGCCTGCTGCATCCCCTGAAAAGAACCGGAAAGAAGGGCAAAGGCGAATTCCGCAGAATCAGCTGGGATGAGGCGCTCGACGAAATTTCGGAACGGCTCAAGGCGCTTGCCGAGGACAACCCCGAGAGCATCCTGCCGTCCAGCTATGCCGGCACCATGGGCATGGTGCAGTACATGTCGATGGACCGGCGCTTCTTCAACAAGCTGGGCGCATCGCTGCTCGATCGCACGCTGTGCTCGAGCGCCGGCAAGCAAGGCATCAAGGCGACGCTGGGTGGCTCGGTTGGCATGGATCCCGAGCGCTTCGACGAGGCGAAGCTGATCCTGCTGTGGGGCGCGAATCCCATCGTCTCCAACCTGCATCTGTGGTCGCGCGTCCAGGAGGCGAAGCGGCGCGGGGCCAAGGTGATCGCGATCGACCCGTATCGCAGCCTGTCGGCCGAGAAAAGCACCCGGCATATCGCGCTGCTGCCGGGTACGGATGGCGCGCTCGCGCTCGGCATGATGCATGTGCTGATCTCGGAAGACCTGATCGATCGCGACTACATCGCGAATTACACCATCGGCTTTGATGCGCTCAGGGAAAGGGTTCTTCGGAAATACTCTCCAGCCAGCGTCGCGAGGATCTGCGGCATCCCGGCTGAAGAAGTCGTTCAGCTCGCGCGCGAGTATGGAAGGGTCAAGCCGGCGGCGATCCGGCTCAACTACGGCATGCAACGCCATGCGGGCGGCGGCATTGCGGCGCGCACCATCGCCTGTCTGCCGGCGCTCACCGGCGCCTGGCGCGATGCGGCCGGCGGCATCGTGCTCACCACGGCGGATTTTTTCAATTTCGATCACGCCGCGCTCGAACGGCCCGATCTGCTCGCCGGGCGGCGGCCGCGGGTCATCAATCAATCGAAGCTCGGCGACGCCCTGACCGCCGCGCAGCCGCCGGTTCGGGCGATCATCGTCTACAACAACAATCCGGTCGCGGTGTGCCCGGATTCGGAGAAGGTGATCGCCGGGTTTTCCCGGGAAGACCTGTTCACGGTCGTGATGGACCATTTCCAGACAGACACCGCGGACTACGCCGACATCGTGTTGCCCGCGACAACCCAGCTCGAGCACTGGGATGTGCACAAGTCTTACGGCCATCTCTACGTCCTGGCGAACAATCCGGCGATCGCGCCGGTGGGCGAGTCGCTGCCGAACTCGGAAGTTTTCCGCCGCCTGGCGGCGCGCATGGGATTCGATGAGCCTTGCTTCCGCGACTCCGACGAAGACATCTGCCGCAGCGCGCTCGAGTCGCGCAGTGCATCCTCCCACCCGCGCATGAACGGCGTGAGCTGGGACAAGCTGAAGCAAGCGGGCTGGCAGAAGCTCGACGTGCCGCCGCGCTTCGCGCCGTTCGCCGCCGGCGGTTTTCCGACGCCCTCCGGCAAGTGCGAGTTCTACAGCGAGTGGCTCGAGAAGCAGGGCATCGACCCGCTTCCTTTCTACAATCCGCCTTCCGAAGTTGCGGACGAGGAGCTCGGGCGGCGCTTCCCGCTGGCGTTTCTCTCGCCGCCGGCGCGCCACTTCCTGAACTCGTCGTTCGCGAACCTGCCGCGGTTTCGCGATTTCGAGCGCGAGCCGCATCTGGACATGCATTCCGACGACGCTGCGCGGCGCGGCATCCGCGACGGCGATCTGGTGCGGGTGTTCAACGACCGCGGCGGCTACATGCTGAAGGCGCGCGTCAACGGCAAGCCGCGCGCGGGCGTGGTCGTCGCCCCCTCGGTCTGGTGGAAGAAGTATTCGCCTGACGGACGCAACGCCAACGACGTAACGTCCCAGCGCACCACCGATCTCGGAGGTGGCGCCACGTTTTATGACTGTCTCGTCGAGGTAGAGAAAATCTCCTGAGCGGTTGTCCTGCCGCCGTCTGTCGGTCTGACTGGCTCGTCAATCGGCAAATTGCAAGACTTGTTCAGAAACGTGCGCGAATCACCGCATGCGCGCATTGCGCCCGCGTACTCTCCGACGTCTCCAATGAACCAGAAAAAGACGGAGGGAGGGCAGTTGGAACAGCCACGCCTGCGCGCGGCGCGCGTCGCCGCGCTGTTTGCCGCGTCGCTGCCGGCGTATTACGGGGCGATTGTGGTCGGCGGCGTATTGCTGATTGCTCTTTGGGACGCCTACCCGTCCCAACTGCTGGCCGGCTGGTTCGGCGTGCTCGTCGGCGTGATGCTGATGCGTGCGGCGGTCCACTGGGCCTACAAGCGCTTCCCGGATACGAGTCGCGATGCCGCCCTCTGGGAGCGCCGCTTCGCGCTGGCGACGCTCTCGGCGGGCGCCGTCTGGACGTACGTCCCGGTGGTGCTTTTCCCCGAGGGGGATCCTCTGCTGCAGACGGCGCTCGTGATAATCGTTGGCGGCGTCATCATCGCCGGCGCGGCCTTGTGTGCGGCAAGCCCGGCGGCAGTCTATGGACTGATAACCCTGCCTCTTGTCGCCCTCATTACGCAACTCATGATACAGCCCGACAGGATCCACAGACTGCTAGCGGTCGCGGTTTTACTCTTCGGATTCGTCATCGTGCGGATGTGCCGCGAAATTCGCCGCAGCATCGTCGAAGCCTTCCAGGCGACACTGCGCAACGAAACGCTGCTCGAGCGCGTCGAGCAGACCGAGACCCGGCTGCGCGACGCGATCGAGAGCTGTCCTGAAGGGATCGCGGTCTGGGATGCCGAGGATCGTCTCTTGGTGTGCAACGAAAGCTACGCCCGCATGTATGGCGACGGCAGCAACGCGGCGGAGCTCGTGGGCACTCCGTTTGTGCGGATCGTGACAAGGGCCTGGGAGACGGAGCATTCCGGCACCGAAGCCGGCGATGAGCACCGGCGCCAATGGATCGAGCAGCGCGTCCAGCTGCATCGCGAAGGCCGCGGCGAGAGCCACCAGTACCAGGCGCGCGATCGGCGCTGGCGGCAAGGCAGCACGATGCGCATGCGCGGCGGCGGATGGGTCGGTCTGGTCGCCGATATCACGGAGCTCAAGGAAGCCCAGCAGAAGCTGCGCCTGGCGATGGAAGAAGGCGAGCGCCGCGAGGAAATGGTGCGCTTCCTTGCGTACCACGACGCGCTCACCGGCCTTCCCAACCGCCGCCTGCTGGATGACCGCCTGAGGCAGGCGGTGTTCCAGGCGCAACGGCGAAATACGAAGCTGGCCGCAATGCTGGTCGACCTGGATGATTTCAAGCAGGTCAACGATTCGGCAGGACACCGCGCGGGGGACGCGGTTTTGCGCGAGGTCGCCATGCGCCTGGGAGGCTGCGTCCGCAAGGCCGACACCATTGCCCGGCATGGCGGCGACGAATTCGTGATCGTGATCGCCGACCTGCAGGCGGAAACCGACTGCCGGACCGTGGCGGAGAAGATCTTGCGCGCGCTCGCCACCGAGTTCCAGGTCGATGGTGCCGGCTACACGCTGGGCGCAAGCATCGGCATCTCCATTTTTCCCGCCGATGCCGGCGACGCCGACGCGTTGTTGCGCAACGCCGACGCCGCGATGTACCGCGCCAAGCAGCTCGGGAAAAACCACTACAGGTACTACGGGCGCTAAGCAGGTATATTCGTCCGGGTGGCGTCTCCCAAGGCCTCCCTGGCGCGCATCGCGCCGTTCCTGAAGCCGTATCGAAAGCGCATCGCCTACGCGGCGCTGGCGCTGATCGTCGCCGCCGCCTGCGTGCTCGCTCTCGGCCAGGGCCTGAAGCACGTGGTCGACAACGGTTTCGGCAGCGGCGATCCGCGGCTGCTGAACCAGGCGCTCGGCGCGATGATAGCGGTCGCTCTGGTGTTGTCGGTTGCGACTTTCTTCCGCTTCTACCTGATGATGACCACCGGCGAGCGCGTGGTGACCGACCTGCGGCGGGCGGTCTTCGATCACGTTCTCGCGCTGGAGCCGGCCTTCTTCGAGGCGACGCGCACCGGCGAGGTGATCTCGCGCCTCACCAACGATGCCACTTTGCTGCAGCAGGTGATCGGCTATGGCCTTTCGATGTTCGTCCGCAACTCGCTGATGATGGTCGGCGCGGCCGTGATGCTGTTCGTGACCAGCTGGAAGCTGGCGCTGCTGGTGCTGCTGGGCGTGCCTGCGACCCTCATTCCGATCCTGCTCTTCGGCCGGCGCGTGCGGCGCCTGTCGCGCGACAGTCAGGACCGCGTGGCCGACGTTTCCGCCTACATCGACGAGGTCGTGCACGAGATCCGCACCGTCCAGGCGTATGCGCACGAAGACGTGGACCGGGCGAGCTTTGCGCGCCACGCCGAAGCCGTGTACCGCTCGGGCGTGGCGCGTATCGGCAACAAGGCTTTCCTGATCTCGGCGGTGATGCTGATCGCGTTCTCCGCGGTCGGGATCATTCTCTGGATCGGCGGCCACGATGTGCTCGCGGGGCGGATCTCCGCCGGCGAGCTGTCCGCGTTCGTGTTTTACGCCTCGGTGGTGGCGGGGGGCGCCGGTACCGTGTCCGAGGTGTGGGGCGAGCTGCAGCACGCCGCGGGCGCGACCGAGCGCCTCGTAGATCTGCTCGAAACCGCGCCCGGCATCGTCGCGCCGCCGCGGCAGCCGGCCGCTCCAACAGCGGCTTCGCACGCCGAGCGTTCCCCCAGGTCGATCGAATTCAGCGAGCTGAGCTTTTGCTATCCGACGCGGCCCGACCAACGCGCGCTCGAGCAGTTCACGCTGCGCGTCGCAGCCGGCGAGCGTGTCGCGCTGGTGGGCCCTTCCGGGGCGGGCAAGACCACCGTGTTTGCGCTTCTGCTGCGCTTTTACGATTCGCAGAAAGGCACGGTGCGCATCGGCGGAGTCGACGTGCGCGACATGGATCCGCAGATGCTGCGGCGGCTGATCGCCGTCGTGCCGCAAGAGCCGGTGATATTCGCCGCCAGCGTGCTCGACAACGTGCGCTACGGCAGGCCCGACGCCACCCGCGAAGAAGCGCTCGCGGCCTGCGAGAAGGCCTTTGCGCTGGAATTCGTCGACCGGCTGCCCCAGGGCCTGGACACGCTGCTCGGTGAGCGCGGCGCGACGCTCTCGGGCGGGCAGCGCCAGCGCCTGTCCATCGCGCGGGCATTGCTCGCCGACCGGCCGATCCTGTTGCTCGACGAGGCGACCAGCTCGCTCGATGCCGCGAGCGAGCGCATGGTGCAGCAGGCTCTGGAAACGCTCGAGCGCGGCCGCACCGCGCTCGCGATCGCGCATCGCCTGGCCACGGTGCAGCACGCCGACCGTATCGTGGTCATGGATCGGGGTGCGATCGTCGCCGAAGGCACGCACGCCGATCTGATGCGCGAGGGGGGGCTGTATGCCAATCTCGCCGCACTGCAGTTTCTAGACTCCGGGACGCCAAGGCTCGAGCGCGTGGCATGACGCGTCTCGCCGCTGTTCTGCTTTGCTTTGCGCTGACCGCCCACGCGGAGACGTTACGCGTCGGCTCCAAGCGCTTCACGGAGTCCTACATCCTGGGTGAAATCCTCGCCCAGGCTGCGAAGGGGGAGCACAGGCCGGGTCTCGGCAATACGGGCATCGTGTTCGCCGCGCTGAAAGCCGGCTCGATCGACCTCTACCCCGAGTACGCCGGCACGATCGCGAAAGAAATTCTCAAGCTCGATGGCGAAGCCGGAATCGAACAGCTTAACCGCGCCCTCGCGCGGCAAGGCTTTGGCGTTGGGGTACCGCTCGGCTTCAGCAACGGATACGCCCTCGCCATGCGCGAGGACCGCGCGCAGGCGCTTGGCATCCGCACGCTCTCGGATCTCGTGAAACATCCCCGGCTTAAACTCGGCCTGTCGCAGGAGTTCATCGGCCGCGCCGACGGCTGGCCAGGCCTCAAGGCGGCTTACGGATTTCCGTTCGCGACACCTTCGGGCCTCGATCATGGTCTTGCCTACGAGGCGATCGCGGCGGGCAAGATCGACGCGATGGACATCTACACGACCGACGCCAAGATCGAACGCTACGAGCTGCGTGCGCTTGAGGACGATCGGAAATTCTTTCCGCGCTACGACGCCGTGCTTCTTTATCGGCTCGACGTGCCAAAACGATTTCCCGACGCCTGGCGCGCGCTCGAAAAGCTCGAAGGCCGGATCGACGAGCACAAGATGATCCGCATGAACGCCGCCGCCGAGCTGGAAGGAAAAAGCTTCGCCGAAGCGGCGGTGCTCTTGAACGCGGACGACAAGCCGCGGCGCGCGGCGCAGCGGAATTTTCTCGGCGCGCTGCTTGGCCCTGATTTTTGGCGGCTCACGGGCGAGCATCTGCTTCTGGTGTTCGTCTCGCTCGCGGCGAGCATCGTGCTCGGCGTTCCGCTCGGCGTGGCGGCGGCGAAGTTGCCGCGTGCGGCGCAAGTGATTCTCGGTATCGTGGGTGTGATCCAGACCATCCCGTCGCTCGCGCTGTTCGCGTTCCTGATCGCGCTGGTCGGGACGATCGGCACGCCGCCGGCGCTGATCGCCCTGTTTCTATACGCGCTGCTGCCCATCGTGCGTAACACGTATACCGCTCTTGTTCAGACAAGCAAAGGATTTGTCCAGGCAGGAAAGGCGCTCGGTCTTTCTTTAAAACAGATTCTTCTGAAAATCGAACTGCCGCTCGCGCTGCCTTCGATCCTCGCTGGCATCAAGACCTCCGCGGTGATCAATGTCGGCACCGCCACCATCGCCGCCTTTATCGGCGCCGGCGGCTACGGCGAGCGCATCGCCTCCGGCCTTGCCCTGAACGACAGCGTTACCCTGCTTGCGGGAGCGATCCCCGCCGCCGCGCTCGCGCTCATCGTGCAGGGGGCGTTCGAGCTCGGCGAGCGTCGTTTCGGCTGGATGGCGCGGGCGCGGAGCCGGTCGTAAGGCCTGCTGTCGCCGTACGATATTGCACCTGCACAACGGCGGTACGGTGTTGCGCATGCACAATTTTGGGGAGTGCTATGCTTAATGACGCCCCGATTTGGACGTTCAAGTCTCGGCGTTTGGATCTCAACCCTTGGGAGAGCCTGCATGGATACGATTGGAAAAATCAAGGCTTGGCTTGGAGCACTAACCGACATCGGGCTGATGTTGCTGGCCCTTGCTATCGTAGCGAGCCTGTTAGTAGGGGGTAGCCTTCCGTTCTTCGCGGGTGTCTCAGGCAATATCGTTGCGTTGATCAAGGATCTTGGTGCGAACGGCCTCGTGGGGCTGATAACCCTGGGGATCATCATCTGGCTTTTTTCGAAGCGGTCCCTGAGCTGATACTGGACTGAGGGCACGACAGGGGCGGGCATAGCTCCGCCCCTGGTCTTTAGGAAAAAAAGATGATCCAGAAGCTTACGAAACTCGGCTGGCTGGTTGTCGAGCTGGGATTCATGCTCGTCATTTTGTGCGTCCTGTTGAACATTATTCTCGGAAAAGACAGCGGCGGTTTTGTTTCGTCGGTGGCGGCGAACGCGCTGGATTTTCTGCAGAAGGTCCCGTCGGGAACAATTCTCGGTATCTTCTTGATCGTGATCCTGGTTCTTTATTGGACCGCCAGGTCCAGGGAATCGCGCTGAGGTCCGCGCCGGACGAAGCAGAGCAAGGATAGTCAGAACGCTTGCGCCGCCTGGTCCGCGGTCCAAGGTAAAATCCGCGCCTCAATCCCAAGGAGTCGTCCTCCATGAGAATCGGCGTGCCCGCCGAAACCCGCGCGGGCGAGACGCGCGTCGCCGCGACACCGGAAACGGTTAAGAAACTCGCCGGCAAGAGCGAGCTGCACGTGCAGGCCGGCGCCGGCGCCGCCTCGAGCATCCCGGACCGGGACTACGAAGCCGCCGGAGCCAGGATCGTCGCCTCCGCCGCCGAGGCTTTCGACGCGGAGATCGTGCTGAAGGTGCGTGCGCCGGCCGGGAATGAGCTGGATTTTCTGAAGAGCAAGGCGATTCTTGTCGGCCTGCTTGAGCCGTTCAATTCGAATTCAATGGAAAACCTCGCGAAGCGGGGCGTCACCGGGTTCGCGATGGAGTGGCTGCCGCGCATCTCGCGCGCGCAGTCGATGGATGTCCTCTCGTCGCAGGCCAATATCGCCGGCTACAAGGCGGTGGTGCTGGCAGCGGCGGAGATCGGCCGCTTCTTCCCGATGCTGATGACCGCCGCCGGGACGGTGAAAGCGGCGCGGGTTCTGATCCTGGGGGTCGGCGTCGCCGGCCTGCAGGCGATTGCCACCGCGAAGCGCCTTGGCGCGGTAATCGAAGCCTCGGACGTGCGCCCGCCGGTCAAGGAACAGGTCGAGTCGCTCGGCGCCAAGTTTCTCGACGTCCCGTATCTCACCGACGAGGAACGCGAGATCGCGAAAGGCGCCGGCGGCTATGCGCGCCCGATGCCGGCCGACTGGATGCGGCGCCAGGCGGAGCTCGTGCACCAGCGCGCCACCCAGTCCGACGTGGTGATCACTACGGCGCTGATTCCAGGCCGGCCGGCGCCGAAACTCATAAGAGAACAGACTGTAAAAGCCATGAGACCGGGATCGGTGATAGTCGATCTGGCGGTGGAGCAGGGCGGCAACGTGGAAGGCATCGAGCGCGGCCGCATCGCCGTCAAGCACGGCGTGAAGCTGATCGGCCTGGAGAACCTGCCCGCGAGCGTGCCGTTCGACGCCTCGGCGCTGTATGCCAGGAACCTGTTCAATTTCCTCTCCCTGATGCTCAACCCGAAGACCGGCGAGTTAAAGCTCGACCGCTCGGACGAGATCATCGCCGGCACGCTTGCCTGCGCCGACGGGCAAGCCGTGAAGAAAGGATAGCCATGGGTGGAACCGTAGACCCGACAGTAATCAATTTGGTGGTATTCGTCCTGGCGGTATTTGTCGGCTACCACGTCATCTGGAACGTCACCCCGGCGCTGCATACCCCGCTCATGAGCCTGACGAACGCGATCTCCAGCGTCATCATCGTCGGCGCCATTCTCGCCGCGAGGAAGAAGAGCAAATGAGCGCCAACCAGCTGACGCTGTGGTACCTGGTGGCCTCGGTCTGCTTCATCCTGGCGCTGAAAGGCCTGTCGGCGCCCACTACTGCGCGCCGCGGCAACCTCTTCGGAATGGCGGGAATGGCCCTCGCGGTCCTTTTTACGGTTGGATTGATATGGAAAGGGCGGCTCGACCTCGTCGTCAGCGCGATGCTGGTCGGCGGTGCGGCCGGCGCGACCGTCGCACGGCGGGTGCAGATGACGCAGATGCCCGAGCTGGTCGCGGCCATGCACTCGCTGGTCGGCATGGCGGCGGTGCTGATCGCGGTCGCCGCGGTCAACAACCCGACCGCGTTCGGCGTGCCCGATCCGCTGCCGATGGGCAACAAGCTGGAGCTCTTCATCGGCACCTTCGTCGGCGCCATTACCTTTTCGGGCTCGGTGATCGCCTTCGGCAAGCTCGCCGGCCTCGGCAAGAAATTCCGCCTGTTCTCTTCCGCGCCGGTGGTATTCCCGGCGCAGCATTGGCTGAACCTGGCGCTTGCCCTGATCATGATCGCCTTCGGCTCGGCTTTTTTCATGGCCGCCGACAAGTCGTGGACGCCGTTCCTGATCATGACCGCGATCGCCTTCGTCCTCGGCGTGCTGATCATCATCCCGATCGGCGGCGCCGACATGCCGGTCGTGATCTCGATGCTGAACAGCTATTCAGGCTGGGCGGCGGCGGGCATCGGCTTCTCGCTCAACAATTCGATGCTGATCGTCGCCGGCTCGCTGGTCGGCTCTTCGGGCGCGATCCTCTCCTACATCATGTGCAGGGCGATGAACCGCTCTTTCATTTCGGTCATCCTGGGCGGCTTCGGAGCGGCGGAAGGCGCCGCGGCGGCCGGCTCGGAGCAGAAGTCGGTGCGCTCGGGCTCGGCCGAGGATGCCGCCTTCCTGCTCGGCAACGCGGAGAACGTAATCATCGTGCCGGGCTACGGCCTGGCGGTGGCGCGGGCGCAGCACGCGGTGAAGGAGATGGCGGAGAAACTGCGGGCGAAGGGCGTCAATGTGCGCTACGCGATCCATCCGGTGGCGGGACGCATGCCGGGACACATGAACGTGCTGCTAGCCGAGGCGGAGGTGCCGTACGACCAGGTCTTCGAGATGGAGGACATCAACAGCGAGTTCGGCACCACCGACGTCGCGCTGGTGCTCGGCGCCAACGACGTCGTCAACCCGCTCGCCCACGAGAAAGGCAGCGCGATCTACGGCATGCCGATCCTCGACGTCGTCAAGGCCCGCAACGTGCTCGTCAACAAGCGCAGCATGGCCTCGGGCTATGCCGGGCTTGATAATCCGCTCTTCTACATGGACAAAACCATGATGGTGTTCGGCGACGCGAAGAAGGTGGTCGAGGACGTCGTGAAAGCGCTTGAGTAGCGGTTCCCCGACGCTTACACTGCGCGAACTTCGCTCGCCGGCCGCAGTCCAACGTCGACACCCCGGCCAGGACAAGCAAAAAAATTCAACAGCCGGCAGCGCAGGAGGAAACCCATGCAGGATCTTCTCAGGTTCCTGCCGGCATGGCCGCCCGAGCTGAGTGGTCTCGCGGTAGTCGGTTCTCTGCTCGTGCTCGGTCTCGTGGCCGGCGAGGCGGTGCGCCGGTATGCCTCGCTGCCGCGCATCACCGGCTACGTGCTGGTCGGCGTCGCGCTGGGGCCGCAGGGCAGCAATCTCATCAGCGGTGAAACCCTTGCCGCCTCGAGCCTGCTGGTCGACCTTTCCATCGGGCTGATCGTATTCGAGCTCGGCTTCCGGCTCGACTTCGACTGGCTGCAGCGCAATCGCTGGCTCTTCGTCACGGCGATCGCAGAGAGCGTCTTCTGTTTTTGGGCGATCTATGCCGCGCTCATCTACTTCGATTTCCGGCCGCTGCTTGCGGCGACCGCGGCGGCGATCGGCACCGCGACCTCGCCGGCGGTGGTGATGCTGGTTACGCACGATCTGCGCGCCGAAGGCCAGCTCACCGAGCGGATGCTGCTCCTTACCGCGGTAAACAGCGTGTTCGCCTACGTGAGCATGACGCTGCTGCTGCCGTTCCTGCACCTCGAGCAGGCGACCAACTGGCAGACGGCGCTGCTCCACCCGATCTACGTGCTCGCGGGATCGGGCCTCGCCGGCTTCATCGCGTGCGAGCTCCTGCTGAGGCTCGCAGGCTGGTTGGGCAAGCGCGAGGACCGGCAGTTCGTGTTGCTGGTGGCGCTCGTGATCCTCGCCGTAGGTGTGGCGCGCAGCATGAACCTTTCGGTGATGGTGGTGCTGGTGACGCTCGGCATGCTGGCGCGCAATCTCGACTATGAGCATCGCCTCCTGCCGGTGCGCTTTGGCCACGGCGGACAATTGTTTTTCGTCATCTTGTTCGTGCTCACCGGAGCGAGCCTCGAGTTCGGGGGCTTTCGCGATGCTGCCGCGGTTGCCGCGGCTTTCGTGCTGGTGCGCTTCCTCGGCAAGGCGCTCGCGCTGCTGCTGTTCGGTCATCTCTCCGGGATCCGGCCGGGCGGCGCCGGGCTCCTCGCGATCGCGCTGCTGCCGATGTCCGGCCTCGCCGTGGTGATGGTGCGGGACACGGCCCTGCTGTACCCGTCCTTCGGCATGGAGCTTGCGGCGGTGGTGCTCTCCGCCGTGGCTGCGCTCGAGCTCGTGGGGCCGCTCGCGACCCAGTTTGCCCTGCGCCGCGCCGGCGAGGCGCACCCCGATGGATGACATGAAGTTCAGCCCGTCCGCATCCACCAGCATCGGCATAGAGCTCGAGCTGCAACTGGTGCGGCCGCACGATCTGGATCTGTCGCGCGACGCCGCGGACCTGCTGGCCCGGCTGGCGAAGCGCAAGTTTCCCGGAACGGTGAAGCCCGAGATCACCGAGAGCATGATCGAGCTGAACAGCTCGGTGCACGCCACCCATGCGACGCTGCGCTCGGAGCTCGAAGCGATGCGCGACGCCGTCGCCGCCGAGGCGGGCGTGCTCAATCTGGGCATTTCGGGAGGCGGCTCGCACCCGTTTCACGACTGGACAGACCGGCGCATCTACCCGACCGAGCGCTTCACGGCGCTCCTGCAACGCTATGGCTACCTCGCCAAGCAGTTCACCGTGTTCGGCCAGCACATTCACGTCGGCTGCCCGAGCGGCGACGAGGCGGTGTTCCTGGTGCACATGATGACGCGCTACGTTCCGCATTTCATCGCGCTGTCGGCCGCCTCGCCCTTCTATCAAGGCGAAGACACGTCCTTCCAGAGTTCGCGCCTTACCGCGGTCAACGCGTTTCCGCTCGCCGGCCACATGCCCTTCGTTCTCGACTGGGCGGAGTTCCTCGGCTACTTCGAAATGATGCGCGGTTTCGGCATCGTCGCCAGCATGAAGGATTTCTACTGGGACGTCCGCCCCAAGCCCGAATATGGCACGGTCGAAATCCGCGTCTGCGACACGCCGCTAACGGTGGCGCGTGCCGCGCTGCTCGCCGCGTACGCGCAGGCAGTCGCCGCATACCACCTCGCCGAGAGGCCGCGAACCCCGGCGCGCGAGATCTACCTGGTCAACAGCTACAATCGTTTCGAGGCCAGCCGGTACGGCTTGCGGGGCGAGATGGTCGAGCCCTGGGAGAACCGCAAGAAAAGGATCGGCGATGACATCCTCGATACCGTCGCGACGGTAATGCCGCACGCGCGGCGCCTGCAATGCGCCGAGGCGCTCGCCGAGCTTTCCGGCGACGTGCGCCGCGACTACTCGGATGCCGGCTGGCTGCGGGCGCGGCGGGACGAGCGAGGCGGCTCGCTTACCGATGTGGTGCGCGACGCGAGCGCGAGATGGGTTAAGTCGGAATAGGGTGCGCCGGCTATTGCTCGGCGAGCAAGCCGAGGCGGCGCGCGAGCCATCGCGTGGTTGTGGCCTGAATCAGGATCGTCATCAGGATCGCGATGAACGTGACCGACGCGATCATCTGCGCGCCAGGAGCGTTCATGCCTACGAGAAGGCCGGCGAGCGCGGCCGGGATCACGCCGGTCTCGCGCGTCCAGCACATGAACAGCAGCTCCCGGAGGCTCCACTTCGCCCGCCGGTCCGGCCAGGCGCAGAGGAATACTGTCAACGGCCTGGCGACCAGCATGAATACGACGATCACCAGCACCCCGCCCAGCAGGTAGCGATTCATCAGGGAGAAATCGACCTGGGCGCCGAGCAATATGAAAATGAAGCTGCGCATCAGGAACGCCGTGGTCGCGACGTACTCATCCAGCCTGCGTGCCTCGCCGGCTGCCATCTCGAAGCCGAACGCGTCCTTGTTGCCAAGGACGATACCGAACACGAACACCGCCATGAAACCGCTCGACTGAAACCCGTCAGCGCCCAGATACGCACCGACAACCGCCATCAGGGTCACGACGGGCGCGTACTCCATGAGGAAGCTGTACTTTTCGTGCGCGATCAGCAGCGCCGCGGCGTAGCCGAGCGCGGCGCCGATGACGATGCCGAGGCCAGCCTGCTTGACGAGATCGGCGAGCGCCGCAGTGGCCGAGAACTGTCCGCTGCCTGCCGCGACCGCGAGCACGGCGAAGGTCATGATGGCGCCGGTCGCGTCGTTGAACGCCGATTCGCTCATCACCGTCTGCGCGACGCGGTCCTTGATGCGGATCTGGCGGAAGATCGGCACCAGCGTGGCGGGATCGGTCGATGCGATCGCCGCGCCGAGCAGCAAGGCGACGAGCCAGGGCACCTGCAGGAAGTAGTAGGCCGCCGCCGCCGTAATCACCGCGGTGATCACCACGCCGATCGTGGCGAGGACGGTAATCGTGATCCAGACCTCCTTCAGCACTTTGAAACGCAGCGAGGCGCCGCCGTCGAACAGGATGTAGCACGAACCGAAGATCAGGATGATCTGGTTCAGCGCCGAGTCGGCGCGGATATTCACCAGCCCGAGCGCTTCGGGGCCAAGCAGGATGCCGACGACCAGGAACACGACGACGTCCGGAACCTTGAGCTTTTGCGCGGCGAGTCCTGCAAGCACGGCCGCGGCGAGCACGATGCCGCACGCCAGCAGGACGTGTTTCGCGATCTCTATCGAAGCGGAAGCTTCCACAGACCCCCTCAGAGCGGCTTCAGACGAATCCTAGCTCTTTATTTCACATCGTGAGATCGCCTTGCGGGCGCTCCGAAGCGGGGTATAGAATCGCTGCGCTTCGCAAGAGATCACCCGCAGGGCGCCCAAGACCCTGCTCACAACTACATACAGTCAGTCCAAGAGCGAGGAGACAGAAATGAGCAATCAGCAGGCAAAACCCGAAGTTTCGCGCCGCAAATTCCTGCGGGGTGCGGCGGCGACCGGCGGTGCCGCGGCGCTCGGCTTCCCGATGATCGCCAAGGCGCAAGGCCCGATCTCGATGCGCTGGCAAAGCACCTGGCCGTCGAAGGACATCTTCCACGAGTACGCGCTCGACTACGCCAAGAAGGTGAATGACATGACGGGCGGCGACCTCAAGATCGAGGTGTTGCCAGCCGGCGCGGTCGTGCCCGCATTCGGCCTGCTCGACGCGGTATCAAAAGGCACCCTCGACGGCGGCCATGGCGTGATGGTTTACCACTACGGCAAGCAAAACGCGCTGGCGCTCTGGGGATCGAGCCCCGCGTTCGGCATGGACGCCAACATGCTCCTCTCCTGGCACAAATACGGCGGCGGCAAGGAACTTCAGCAGAAGCTCTACGCCTCGGTCGGCGCCAACGTGGTGTCCTTCCCTTACGGGCCGATGGCGACGCAGCCGCTCGGCTGGTTCAAGAAGCCGATCACTAAGCCCGACGATTTCAAGGGCCTGAAGTACCGCACCGTGGGCGTTTCGATCGACCTGTTCAACGGCATGGGCGCGGCGGTGAACGCGCTGCCCGGCGCCGAAATCGTGCCGGCGATCGACCGCGGCCTGCTGGATGCGGCGGAGTTCAACAACGCCACCTCCGACCGGCTGCTCGGATTCCCGGACGTCTCCAAGATCTGCATGCTGCAGAGCTATCACCAGAACGCGGAGCAACTCGAGATCACCTTCAACAAGACCAAGTACGACGCGCTGCCCGAGAAGATCAAGGCGATCATCGCATACGCCACGGAAGCTGCTTCCGCGGACATGTCCTGGAAGTCGATCAACCGTTACTCTCAGGACTACATCGAGCTGCAGACCAAGGACAAGGTGAGGTTCTACAAGACTCCCGACTCGGTGCTCCAGAAGCAGCTCGAGGTGTTCGACGCCGTCAACGCGAAGAAATCGGCAGAGAACCCGATGTGGAAAGAGATCGTCGAATCGCAGAAGAAGTACGCCGAGCGCGCGGTGCGCTGGGACCTCGACACCAACGTGAGCCGGCGCATGGCCTACAACCACTACTTCGGCAAGCCCGCGGGCAAGCCCGCGAAGAAAGCCTGACGCCACCCTGACGAAAGGGCACCATCCGGCGATCCCGGATGGTGTTCTTTTTTTGCCGGCATAAAATTTCTACCATGCAAAAGCTGCTGCTATTCGTCGACAGAATCAGCACCTGGGTCGGGCAGGCGTTTTCCTGGTTCATCGTGGCGCTCACGCTGCACGTATCCTGGGAAGTATTTTCCCGCTATGTGCTCGACAATCCGCGTGCGTGGGCGTTTGACGTGATGATCATGTTTTACGGCACGTTGTTCATGATGGCGGGTGCGTACACGCTGGCCAAGAACGGGCATGTGCGCGGCGACGTGATCTACGGCTTTTTCTCGCCGCGGGCGCAAGCTGCGGTCGACCTGACGCTCTACATCGTGTTTTTCATTCCTGGTGTCATCGCCCTGGTATGGGCCGGCTACACCTACGCCGCGGAGTCCTGGGCGATCAACGAGCATTCGAACATCACTTCCGAGGGTCCGCCGGTCTATCCCTTCAAGACGGTGATTCCGCTCGCCGGCGCGTTCGTGCTGGTGCAGGGCATCGTCGAGATCATCCGCTGCATCATCTGCCTCAAGCAGGGCGAGTGGCCGTCGCGCGAGGAAGACGTGGTGGAAGTGGACGTCGACAAGCTGAAGGAAGAGCTGCACGTGAAAGACGAGGACATCCAGAAGCTTGACCAGTATGTCGTGAAGCAGGAGCGCAAGTGAAGCTGCGCAAGGAGCTGTGGTTCGGCTTCTCCCTGATCGCACTCATCGTTCTGCCGACGCTGCTGCTGATGCCCTGGGGACACCTCACCAACGGCCACCTCGGGCTGATGATGCTGTCGCTGATCGTGGTGGGCATCATGATGGGGTTCCCCACCGCCTTCACCCTCATGGGCATGGGCGTGTTCTTCGCCTGGCTCGCCTACCGCAGCGTGAACCCGGCGCTCGCCAACCGGCAGGTGCTCGATCTGCACCTTGCCCTTGCGCGCGTTCCCGGGGCGCTCGCGGTCGCAACCATCGTCACCTGTGCGATTTTCGCCACCGCGACCGGAATCGTCGGCGCGGTCGTGACGCTGATGGGCCTGCTCGCGTTCCCAGCCATGCTCAAGGCAGGCTACAACGTCAAGGTTTCCGCCGGTGCCATCACCGCGGGCGGCTGCCTCGGCATTCTGATCCCGCCTTCGGTGCTACTGATTGTCTACGGCGCTGTGGCGGGCGTGTCGGTGGTGCAGCTCTACGCCGGCGCGTTCCTGCCTGGTTTCATGCTCGCCGGGCTCTACATTGGTTACATCATCGTGCTGGCGAAATGGCGGCCCGAGCTGATGCCGCCGCTACCGGAGGCCGAGCGGTACGTGCCGCTGCCGACCTTCGCGCAATCGCTGCGGCAGCACGGCAGCAACGCGTTGGCCGGCCTTTCGCGGGCCTTTACCGGGCGTGCCGCCGCCGTGGGGGTGGCGAGGCGTACGGTACTGGCGCAGCTGGTCGTGACGCTGTCGCCAGCGCTTTTCATTGTCGCTTTGCTGAGCGTTACCTATAGCGCGGCGACCTCGCCGGAAGCGAAGACCGATACCGCGGGACTGATCGAGGCGGGCGGGGCGGTCGCAGCCGATGCCAGCGACTCGGAGCAGTCCAGCGGCCTGATCGGTGCGGAAGAGCCGCCCGCCGAAGAGGAAAAGAAAGAAACGGCCAAGCCGGAAAGCCCGAAGCAAAGCACGCAGGCCGAAGCGTCCGTGCAGGCGGCCGCACCCGCCGAAGTGCGCGTGCCCGCGCCGCTCTGGTTCTGGATCACGCTCGCCGTAGGCGTCGCCTTGCTCGCGCTGATCTACTGGCTTTGGAGCTGGGAGCGGCTCGAGATATACAAAATGCTGCTCACCTCGTTCTTCCCGCTGGCCATACTGATCCTCATGGTGCTGGGCTCGATCGTGTTCGGGCTTGCGACGCCGAGCGAAGCGGCGGCGGTCGGCGGATTTGGCGGATTCCTTCTTGCTGCAGCCTATCGCTACACCGCCCACTTGCGTGGCCCGGCGGATCACCGCGCCAATCAGGGCACGGCGATCCTTGCCACGGTGAAAGACCTCGGGACCATCCTCAAGGAATCATCGTTCCTCACCGCCAAGACGAGCGCAATGGTCTGCTGGCTGTTCGTCGGCTCGGGCATTTTCTCCGCGGCGTTCGCGCTGCTCGGCGGCCAGGAGTTGATCGAGAAATGGGTCCTGTCGCTCGACATGACGCCGGTGCAGTTCATGATCCTGGCGCAGTTCATCATCTTCATCCTAGGCTGGCCGCTCGAGTGGACCGAGATCATCATCATCTTCATGCCGATCTTTTTGCCTCTGCTGCCGCACTTCGGCATCGATCCGCTGTTCTTCGGCCTGCTGGTGGCGCTGAACCTGCAGACCGCGTTCCTCTCGCCGCCGGTCGCGATGGCGGCGTTCTACCTTAAGGGCGTATCGCCGCCGCACGTAACGCTGAACCAGATATTTGCGGGAATGATGCCGTTCATGGGCATCCAGCTCATCGCGCTCGTTCTGCTCTACGTCTGGCCGCAGATCGGGTTGTGGCTTCCGCAAATGCTGTATGGCAGGTGAGCAGCCGCCGCTGTCCGCCAGCGAGGCGGCGCAGCGGATCCGCGACGGCGTACTGACTTCGGAAGAGCTGGTACAGAGTTGCCTCGATCGGATTCGCGCGCTCGAGCCGAAAGTGCAGGCCTGGACGTTCCTCGACGAGGAGCATGCGCTCGCGCAGGCGCGGGCAGCCGACGAGCGCAAGCGCTCGGGCGAGCCGATCGGGCCGCTGCACGGCGTGCCGGTCGGCCTCAAGGACATCATCGACACCGCCGACATGCCGACCGAGAACGGCACGGTGCTGCACAAAGGGCGCACCCCGCGGGACGACGCCGCGGTGGTCGCGATGCTGCGCGCGGCGGGCGCGGTGATTCTCGGCAAGACGGTCACTACCGAGTGCGCGTATTTCTCGCCCGGCAAGACGCGCAATCCGCGCAATCCCGAGCACACGCCGGGTGGCTCTTCGAGCGGCTCGGCCGCGGCGGTCGCCGCCGGCATGGTGCCGCTCGCCCTCGGCAGCCAGACCAACGGCTCGGTCATCCGGCCCGGAGCGTTCTGCGGCGTCTACGCGTTCAAACCGACGCACGGCCTGATTCCCCGCAGCGGCGTTCTCGAGCTGTCGCGCACGCTCGATCACGTAGGTTGTTTTGCAAGAGACATCGATGACCTCGCGCTCCTCGCGGAGGAGCTGGTCGGCTACGATGATCGCGACCCCGACACGCGGCCACGCGCGCGCGTGCCGTTTCAGAGAATTTCGCGCGAGGAGCCGCCGATCGAACCGATGCTGGCTTTCATCAAGACGCCGCATTGGGATCGCGTCAGCCCGCAAGCGAAGGAGGCGTTCGGCGAACTCCTGGAAGCGCTCGGCGACCGCGTGGAGGAGCTGGAGTTCTTCCCATCTGCGGCGCAGGCCTGGGATTGGCACAAGATCATCATGGAAACGGAGATGGCGGCGAACTTCGAGCGCGAATGGCAGCTCGGGCGCGACAAGCTCTCCGGGCAGCTACGCTCGCTCATTGAACGCGGGCGCGAAGTCCGCGCGGTCGACTATCAGCGCGCGCTGCGGGGCGTTCCGCAGCTCATCGACAGTTTTGACGAGCTCTTCATGGAGCGTTACGACGCGATCTTGACCCCCGCCGCGCCGGGGAGCGCGCCGAAAGGTCTCGAATCGACCGGCGATCCGGCTTTCTGCACTCTGTGGACGCTGTGCGGGATGCCGGCGGTGTCGCTACCGCTGCTGCAGGATTCCGGCGGGCTTCCGATCGGCGCTCAGCTCGTCGGCCGCAGGAATTTCGACGCCCGCCTTCTGCGCACCGCGCGCTGGCTGGCCGGCAGGGTCGAGACGCAAGCCTAGGGACGCAGCGGCGAGATTCTTCAGCGATTCGACCTCAGCGCGCAGCCGCTCGACCTCGCCGCGATCGGAGAACGCAATGACCCAGTGGGTGAGGCGGCCGTCGGCGTTGCGCAGGCCGCCGATCGCGACTTCGACATGGCGCAGGTCGCCGTCCTTCGTCCAGGCGGTGAGCTCCCAGCGCCGCAGCGATTCAGCGAGCAGCCGCTGCACCAGCGGCTCGTCGCCGCGGAACAGCAGCGCAGCGGGCGATCCGCCGAGAGCCTCCGTTTCGCGGTAGCCGAAGAATGCCTCGAAGGCGGCATTCACGTAGGTGAACGCGCGGCTCTTGGAGTTCGCATCCAGCAGGGCGACGGCAACGCCGCAGGCGCCGAGGGCGGCGCGCGACAGGGCGCTATCCGCAAGCAGGCGGAACAGGGCAGGCGCGGCTTGGGGCTTGCCGGGTTTGCTGGGAACCGTCACGAGTTGCTTTTGCCATGAATCCACCAGCGCCACAAGCGACTTACTGGCACGTGCGCCGGTATTTTCAGATCGAGCGTGACAAACCCCACACTAGGCGGCATGGCGCGTCTTGGCCGACAGCGAGTAGCAATAGCGCCGCATGCTCTTGAGGTCCGCGGCCTCTATTGCGCGGCGCAGAAAACCCATGTTGCGGTCGATCTCGGACTGATACGGATCGGCACCGTCAAAATGCGCGGCGACATAGCGATCGACGCCGCCGAATTTCGAAGCGATGCGCGTGCGCGCCACGTACTCGTAGAAGCCGGGCGTCTTGATGATCAGGTCTTCGGAGGACGCGTAGCGCACGAGCTCGCGGCCGTCGGCAAGCGTGTCGCGCGCAATGCTGCCCCAGACGAATTCCTGATACAGGAACTCGCGGCATTTTTCGAGATACAAACGATCGGACATCTGACCGATCAGGTCGGCGGTGCCGACCATGCAGCCGAGCACCCGGTCCTTCGGATCTTCGACGCGGATGTCGTCGATCTCCATTTCGTAGCCGGTAAAGTGCACGAGCTTGGCCGCGGTCGGCGCCTCGGCGGCGAATCCCAGCACGGGCAGGTAGGAGGAGACGAAATCGGCGCTGCGGCTGACGTGCACCTTGGTGAATACCGCGCCGTTTTCCACCTCGCTCTCGGAACTGCGCTTCAGGTAGCCCGAGTCGTGGAACAGCGCGGTCAGCACGCCGAGCATCGCGCGGCGCGCGCCGAGGCGATCGGCGTCGGCGCGGCTGCGATCGTGGCCTTCCACGAGCCGCGCCATCGCGAGCGACATGTCGAGCGTGTGGCGCATATCGTGATACAGCGTGTCGCAAGCGAGGTAGCCGGGGTAGTTGCCCTCGAAGAGCGCCTTGAAATCATCGAACGCGTAGGCAAGGGGCGCAAAATCGCTTCCCGGATAGCGCTCGGCAAACAATGCCAGGACCGCGTCACGGACACGGGCCGGGTCCTCGACGTTCACCTGGTTGGTGACGTCGTTCTGATTTAGGCGATCCCGCATGCGAGATTATTCTCCGCGAAGGAGCAAATCGCAATGGAGCAGAAGGGCTAAAAACAGCGGGAGCCGGCCTGTAAGCCGGGTTCTGTGGCCCCGGCCGGGCGAACCCGGCTGGGGCCGGCAGCCATTCCTCTGGGCCGCGGGTCACCCCGCGGCTCTAGCCACCTACCCGCAAGCATCGGCCGAGCCGGCCACGGCGCTGATGCTTGCGCACCGCACGCCACGCTTGCCTATTTGGTGTTGCTCCGGATGGAGGTTGCCGCGTTTCACCCCTCAGCTTTGGGCTGAGGACTCGTCTCTGTGGCCCTATTCGTCACGTCGCCGTGCCAGGGAGTTACCCTGCATCCCGCTCTGCGGAGCCCGGACTTTCCTCTGCTCGCCTCATGTTCCGGCGCGCAGCGGCTGCCTGGCCGACTCCCGAGCCGATTTTAGCGCGAAGAGATTGATCTTGCGACGCAAAAGGTCTAATAAGCAGAAGGGACATGCCTGAGGAGGGCATCATGCGCAGACGCCTCTACTTTCTTCTCCCTGATGTCGATAGCGCGCGCCGCACGGCAAACGATCTGTTGCTTGCGCGCGTCGAAGACCGTCGCATGCGTTTTCTCGCAAAGCGGGGAACCGATCTTGGCGAACTGCCCGAAGCGGGCTACCTCTACAAGACGGACCTCGTGCACGGCGCGGGCGTCGGGCTGATGCTCGGCGCTACGGTGGGGATGATAGTCGGTGCGCTCATTGTCGCTTACCCGCCCGAAGGCCTGCGGCCGCAGCTCGTCGCGGTGTTGATCGGCCTGCTCGTGGGCGGTCTGCTCGGCGCCTGGATGGCGAGCATGGCGGGGGCCGCCGTGCCCAACTCGCGGCTGAAGCAGTTTCATGCCGAGATTGATCGCGGCAAGATCCTGCTCATGATCGATGTGCCGCACCGGCGTATCGCAGAAATCACCGAGGTGGTGGTTTCCCGCCATCCTGAAGCTCTGCCTCGGGGCGAGGCGATGCGCTACGTTTTTCCCTAGGCGCGCACCGCGTCGCGCTTGAAAGGCCGGAAGTAACGCGTATCGTCGTAGAACTCGCGGCGGTCATTGCCTGGAGACCAGCCCGGATAGCCGAAGATCGGCAGTGGCGCAAGTTCTGTCGGCGTTGCGTCCCTCCGCAAAGCGCCGAGCCACGCCGCGGCCTGCGCGTCGGCATCGTCGCCCGGCGCAACGAAGATCGCCTTGCACGTGATGCCGGGCCAGGGTTCAAGCGCCTGCTCGAGCACAGCGTGGCCGAGCACCTGCACTCGCATCGCGCGAAGTACCCGTGCACGGTGCCGCCAGAACAATTCCTGCCAGCGAAAGCCGCGCAGCATCTCGATGAGATCGGCCTCGCCGCAAGCGACGATCGCACCGCCCTCATCGAGGATCGTGAGCAGGTCGCGAAAGCGCCCGCGCCGGCCGTTTTCGCGGGGGATCTCGGCCGCATGCAACGCGTTGAGGCGTGCCTTGGTTCTGGGGAAGGAAAGCCAAGCGAGCGCATTGAAGAGATCGTGCCTGTTCTCCGGCCGGGTTTCGACGAGCCCCGACTCGAATACGCGCATCTCGTAATCGCCGTAGCGGCCCTCGTTCCCCGAGGGCGGGACGAACCGCAAGGCATTGCCGCTCTCGACTCTCAGGCCCTTCATGCCCGCGAGCGCGTTCAGGCATTCCAGGCTGGGGGCCAGAGGACGATCGAGCTTGTCGAGCCAGGGCCGCAGCGGCTCGAATACCGGGTGCGCTAGACCAGTTTCCAAGGAATCGTCTCGCCCGCTCGCAGCGGAACCAGCGCGTCGCCGTCGAAAGGAAGCTCGGCCGGCACGGTCCATTCCTCGCGCACCAGCGTGATCGTGTCGCGGTTGAGCGGCAGGCCGTAGAACTGCGCCCCGAAGCGGCTGGCAAAGCCCTCCAGCTTGTCGAGCGCTGCGGCTTCCTCGAATGCGGTGGCGTAGAGCTCGATCGCGGCGTGGGCCGTGTAGATGCCGGCGCAGCCGCATGCCGCCTCTTTCGCGCGGCGGGCATGCGGCGCGCTGTCGGTGCCCAGAAAGAATTTAGGGTTGCCCGAAATCGCTGCCTCTACCAGCGCCTCGCGGTGCTCCTCGCGCTTCAGCACCGGCAGGCAGTAATGATGCGGGCGGATACCGCCGAGGAACAGCGCATTGCGGTTCATGAGCAGGTGATGCGCAGTGATGGTCGCGCCGACATTCGAGCCGGTCACTTGGACGAACTGCGCGGCTTCGCGCGTAGTGATGTGCTCGAGCACTACCTTGAGCCGCGGGAAGCGTTCCAGCGCCGGCCCCAGCACTTCTTCGAGAAAGACCTGCTCCCGGTCGAAGACGTCGATTGCAGGGTCTGTCGACTCGCCATGGACGAGCAGCGGAAGCCCCAGCTCCTCCATCTTCTCCAGCGTATGAAAACAGCGCGAGAGGCGTGTCACGCCCTCGTCCGAATGCGTGGTCGCGCCGGCCGGATAAAGCTTTACGCCGAAAACCCGGCCCGAGAGCTTGGCACGCGCGATCTCCTCGGGCGGCGTGTCGTCGGTCAGGTAAAGCGTCATCAGCGGCTCGAAGCTCGTGTCCTCGGGCAGCGCGCCCAGAATGCGGTCGCGGTAATGCAGCGCCTGCTGCGTGGTGCGCACCGCCGGCTTCAGATTCGGCATTACGATGGCGCGGCCGAAGCGGCGTGCCGTATCCGGCACGACGGCCGCCAGCGCCGGGCCGTCGCGCAGGTGCAGATGCCAGTCGTCGGGCCGGATGAAAGTGAGCCGCTCCATCGCCGCCGATTCTACTTGGCGCTACTTGGCGCGGGCGAGCGCCTTGCGATACAGAACGTTCTTCGGCGTTCCGGTAATGCGCGCCGCCAGCCTCGCCGCTTCGCTCGGCGCGAGGGCTTCGAGCAGCGCGTCGAGAACGGCGTCGGGATCGATCGGCGGGCCGGCAGGCTTTTCCTTCCCCGGGCCGACCACCAGCACGAACTCTCCCTGCGCGCGGTGCGGGTCCGCTTCGAGCCAGGCGCGCGCCTCGCCGAGCGGCAGGCGGGCCAGCTCTTCGAATTTCTTCGTCAGCTCGCGCGCTATCGCCACCTCGCGCTGCGGCCCGAGCCGCTCGAGGAGATCTTCGACCGTCTTGAGCACGCGGTGCGGCGCCTCGTAGAGCACCAGCGGCCACGGGACATCCAGCATTTCGAGCGCTTTGCGGCGCGCCGATCCTGCAGCAGGCAGAAATCCCGCGAACAGGAACCCCGCGGCGGCGAATCCCGAAACGGAAAACGCAGCTGCGGCGGCGCTCGGTCCGGGAACCGGGCTCACCCGGATGCCGGCGCGGTGCGCCTGCTCGACCAGCAATGCTCCCGGATCCGACAGCCCCGGCGTTCCGGCGTCGCTGACCAGGGCGACATCCTTCCCGCTGCGCAGGGCCTGCAGCAGCTTTTCCGCCGCCCGCCGCTCGTTGTGCTGGTGCACGGCAACCGTCGGAGTCTCGATACCGTTGCGCGCCAGCAGAGTGCGGGTAACGCGAGTGTCCTCGCAGGCGATGACGTCCACCGCGCGCAGCACTTCGAGGACGCGAGGACTCGCGTCGGCCAGGTTGCCGATCGGCGTTGCGACGACGAAGAGAATTCCCGCGTTCACGTGATGAAGGGTCAACCGGTCGGTGCGAGTTTCGTTAAGACTGCCATGAACCACGCCGGCGCGCGAGCGGAGGATCTGTGCGCGGAGCTTCTCCGCAGCCACGGGCTGCGTGTCATTGAGCGTAACTGGCGCTGCCGGCATGGGGAAATCGACCTGATCGCGGAGGAGCGCGGAACCCTGGTTTTCGCGGAGGTCCGCATGCGAAGCGGCTCGACCTTCGGCGGCGCGGCGGAGAGCGTCACCGAGGCCAAACGCTCGCGGCTCCTGGCAGCCGCCAGGCTGTACCTTACGCGCCGGCCGGAGGCGCCCTGTCGCTTCGATGTATTCCTTGTTGGCGCCCACACGTCCCGCGTCGAATGGATACGCAACGCATTCGGCGAGTAATTCTGCTCGCGGCTTTGCTGATGGCGCCGCCGTGCTGGGGGCAGGAACTCAAGGCGAGCGTCCGGGTAATCGTGCAAAGCTCGCCGCTCGCGGGGTTTCGCTATCACGCGGCTGCTGACCTGTGGGACGAACTGCGGGTCGGCGATGCGCTCGAGCTCATCCGCGAGCCGGACAATCCGCACGACGCACAAGCCGTCAGCGTCGCGTGGCGCGGGCGCAAGCTTGGCTACGTGCCGCGGCGCGAAAATGGCGCGCTTGCCTGGGGACTGGACCGCGGCGAGCGACTGCAGGCGCGTATCAGCCGCCTTGCCAGCCATCCGAACCCTGCCCGGCGCATCGAGTTCGAGGTCTTCATCGAGTGACGGTGTAGAATTTCAGCATGGGACAGACGGATGCGGCGCTCCAAAGCCGCGTGGCCGCGCAATTCGCCGAAAGCGCCAACCTCAAGCTGTCCGCCTCGCAATCGCTCTCTGCTCCCGTTGCTCGCGCGGGCGCGCTGCTCGCGGAAACGCTGCGCCAGGGCGGCAAGGCGCTTGCCTGCGGCAACGGCGGCTCGGCAGCGGATTCGCAGCACTTCGCCGCGGAGCTGATCAACCGCTTCGAGATGGAGCGGGCGCCGCTCGCCGCTATTGCTCTCACAACCGATACTTCCACCCTCAGCTCGATCGCGAACGACTATGCCTTCGAGCAGGTGTTCGCCAAGCAGATCCGGGCACTCGGCCGGCGCGGCGACGTGCTGCTCGCGCTATCCACGAGCGGAAACTCCGCCAACGTGATCGAAGCGATTCGCACGGCGCACGAGATCGGCGTGCGGGTGATCGCCCTGACCGGAAACGGGGGTGGAAGGATGGCGGCGCTCATCGGCCCCGACGATGTTCATGTCTGCGTGCCGCACAAACGTACCGCGCGTATCCAGGAGGTTCACCTGCTGGTCTTGCACTGCCTTTGCGACGCGATTGATTTTCAGCTGTTCGGGGAAAAAAAATGAAAAAAGCCCGGATCTGGCGAATCTCGCGACTCGCGTTTCCGGCCCTCCTTGCCGTGCTCGGGCTGCAAGGCTGCGAACTTGCGATTCTCGGGGCGGCCGGCAGCGCCGCTTATTCGATTGCGGAGGACCGGCGCAGCTCGGGCACGCAGTTCGACGACGAGACAATTCAGCCGCGCGCCAAAAGTCGCGCCAGCGACCGTTTCGGAGACAGGGTCCACCTTACGGTGACATCATTCAATCGCGCGGTACTCCTGACGGGCGAAGTGCCCGACGAGGCTGCACGCGAAGAGATCGGGAAAATCGTTCTTGGCGTTCCGAGCGTGCGTGCGATTACCAACGAGCTGCAGATTTCTCCTCCGACGACGCGGGCCTCCCAGGTCGCCGACGAATTCATCACCCTGAAAGTCAAGGTGCGCCTTATAAATTCAGGGAAGGTGAGCCCGGTCCACGCCAAAGTGGTCACTGAAGATGGCGTCGTCTACCTTTTGGGCTTGGTAACGGAGCAGGAAGCCGACGACGCGGTGGAGATCGCTCGCACCACCGACGGCGTGCGCAAGGTGGTGAGAATTTTCGAGCTTTGCAAGACGAGCGACGAAGCCTGCCGCTCGAAGGAGCCTTACAAGCCGCGCGCGCCGCAGCCCGCGCCCGGCGCGTGAGTCAGGGCCCCCCCCGCTTCGAGGCCAAGGTCGGCGCGCCGCGCGATCTTGGCCGGTGGCTGGATGCGCTTCAGCGGCCGCTGGTATTCACCAACGGCGTATTCGACATTCTTCATCGCGGGCATGTCGCCTATCTCGCGCGCGCCCGCTCGCTTGGTGCCGCGCTCTTGGTGGCGCTCAACGGCGATGCTTCGGCAAGGCGGCTGGGCAAGGGCGGTGACCGGCCGGTGAATACCCTGCAAGACCGGCTGGCGCTGGTTGCCGCGCTCGAATCCGTCGACGCGGTCACCTGGTTCGACGAAGATACGCCGCTCGCGCTGATCCGCGCCTGTCGGCCCGAGATTCTCGCCAAAGGAGGGGACTGGCGGCTCGAGCAGATCGTCGGCTCCCAGGACGTGCTTGCGCGCGGCGGACGCGTCGAATCCATTCCGTTCGAACACGAGCGCTCAACGACCGCGCTGCTGAAGCGAATTCGCGGCGATCAGGCTTGAGATGAGACACGCAGCCCGGCTACTATTCGTCCATGCGCCTGCATCAGCTGAAAGTCGACTACGACGCCGAGCAGGACAGGCTGCTGATGCTGGTGGCGACGAATGACGGCGTGGAGGTCAGGCTCGCGCTGACGCGCCGCTTCGTGAAGCTGCTCTGGCCGCTGCTGGTGAAGCTCGCCGAGGAGGCGAGCCCGCGCATCCGCACCCAGGCAAATCCGGAAGCGCGCAAGGCGCTGCTCGGGCTCGAGCACGAGTACGCGGTTTCGAAAGCCGATTTTTCGAAGCCCTACGATGCGGCCAGCCATGCTACCCCGCTCGGCGAAAAGCCGGTGCTGCTGGCGCGCATCCAGACCGGGCATGACCGCAACGGTCAGCCGGTGGTGGCACTGCACCCTTCCGACGGGCAAGGCATCACGCTCACGTTCGACTCGGTGCTGCTGCACTCCGTGTGCCGCCTGCTCCAGGCGGCGGTCAAGAAAAGCGACTGGGACATGGAGCTGAAGCTGCCGGGCACCGACGCGCAGGAGAGCGGAGAACGGCCCGCCCGGACCCTCAATTGACCTATAATCCAAGGCTTTCATAGCGGTACTCTCGGGCATCCCGTCATCAGTTCTGCTTTCGAACAACTTGGCCTGATCGCGCCGCTCCTCGCGGCCGTCAAGGATCTCGGCTACGACAAGCCGACCCCGGTTCAGGAACAAGCTATTCCTCTCGTGCTCGCCGGGCGCGACCTCATGGCCGGCGCGCAAACGGGCACCGGCAAGACTGCGGCGTTCGCCCTGCCCATCCTGCAGCGGCTTGCGCCGCAAGCAAGCGCCTCCGCGTCGCCCGCACGCCATCCGGTGCGGGCGCTGGTGCTCACGCCGACGCGCGAGCTGGCCGTGCAGGTGGCGGAGAGCTTTCGCGACTACGGCAAGCATCTGCCCCTGCGCAGCACGGTGGTGTACGGCGGCGTCGACATGAACGCGCAGATCGAGCAGCTGCGCAAGGGCGTAGAGGTCCTGGTCGCGACGCCCGGCAGGCTGCTCGATCACGTGCAGAACAAGACCGTGATGTTCAACCAGGTATCCGTGCTCGTGCTCGACGAGGCGGACCGGATGCTGGACATGGGATTTTTGCCGGACATCAAGCGGATCATCGCGCTGCTTCCGGGGCAGCGGCAGAACCTGCTGTTCTCGGCGACCTTCCCGGACGAGATCCGCACGCTCGCCAAGACCCTGCTACGCGACCCAGCCGAAGTTCAAGTGGCGGCGCGCAACGCGGCGGCGGATCTCGTCAGCCACGTACTTCACCCCGTGGCACGCGAGAAGAAGCGGGAGCTGCTCGCCTACCTGATCCAGACCCGGGGGTTGCGCCAGGTGCTGGTGTTCACCGGCACGCGCATCGGCGCCAATCGCCTTGCCCACCAGTTGCGGCGCGATCATATCCACGCCGACGCCATTCATGGCGACAAATCCCAGGCGGAGCGCGAGACCGCGCTGGAGGACTTCAAGGCCGGCAAGACCAGCGTGCTGGTGGCGACCGATGTCGCGTCGCGCGGACTGGACATCGAAAGCCTGCCGCAAGTCATCAATTTCGATGTGCCGCATTCGCCGGAAGACTACGTCCACCGCATAGGGCGCACCGGGCGGGCGGGCCTGACCGGCGAAGCGATATCCCTGGTGGCGCCGGAAGACATGGAGTCGGTCGCGGCGATCGAGAAATTGATCAAGAAGCGCATCGAGCGCGTGCTCGTGCCTGGTTTTCAGCCCAACCCGGGCGCGGTAGCGGCGCTCATGGGCGGAGAAGCGAGGCATTTCAACAAGAACGAAAGCCCGAAAAACGCAAATGCGCGGCACGAAGGTCCGCGGCGCGACGTTCCGCGACGGGAAAAACCGGCCGCCGATCCGATTTTCTCCAAGCCTTACGAGCCGGGCCTCGGACCTGCGCCCGAGCCGGCGCAGCCGGCGAACCCCGCGGCGCCGCAGGGCAAGCGCAAGCAGCCGCAGCTCGCGGCGCTTCTTGGAGGCCTCAAGCGCGCCTGATCAGACGCGCATCTCAAACCGATCTCGCGCCGTCGACTTCGATACACACGCCGCTGATGAAGGCGGCTTCATCCGACGCAAGATAAAGGCAGGCGTTGGCGACGTCGAGAGGCGTCGAGAAGCGTCCGAGCGGAATCGTCCCAAGATAGGCCTTTTTCACTTCATTGGTGAGCGAACCTCCGGCGAACTCGGCCGAGAGCCCGGTATCGGGGCTGAACACGGGATTGACGCAGTTCACGCGGATGCGGTCGGGTCCGAATTCTGCTGCCATGGACTTCGACATCAGAATGACAGCGGCCTTCGAGCTGTTGTAGATGGCGAGCCCGGGGCGAGGGCGCACGCCCGCGGTCGAGGCGACGTTTACGAAGCAGCCGCCACCAAGCTTGCGGAACAGCGGTAGCGCATGCAGCGCGGACAGGTACACGCTTTTCACGTTCACGGCATAGACCTTGTCGAACTCCGCCTCGGTGACATCGAGATACGGCTTCTTTCGATGGGTCCAGCCCGCGTTGTTGACGATGATGTCGAGCTTGCCGAATCCTGCGCTCGCCGCCTGAACCAGCCGGGCCCAGTCCGCGGCCCGGGTGACGTCGGCCTGGATGAATTCGCCCTGGATCGCTCCGGCTACGCGCTTGCCGCTCTCGGCGTTGATATCGGCGACCAGCACCTTTGCGCCCTCCTGCGCGAATCGGCGCGCAATGCCCTCGCCGAACCCCGAGCCCGCTCCGGTGACGATCGCAATCTTGTCCTGCAGCCGCATCCGGCCTCCGGCTATTTCTTGAACGGGCTATGTTCGCACAACTCGTCGACATATCGGGCGACGCGGGTCCCCTCGCGCTCGAGAAACTGCTCCACGGCGGTCGCGAACTGCGGATGCGCCAGCCAGTGCGCGGAGAGCGCCTCAACCGGCATCAGCCCGCGAAACAGCTTGTGCTCGCCCTGCGCGCCGCCTTCGAAGGAACCGAGCCCGCGCGCGATGGCGTATTCGATTGCCTGGTAATAGCAGCATTCGAAATGCAGCAGCGGCACGCGCTCGACCGCGCCCCAGTAGCGCCCGTACAGCGTAGTTTCGTCGCGCAGAAACAGCGCCGCCGCAATCGGCTGGGCGTCGCGCTCGGCCAGCACCATCGCGGTGTGCTGCGGCAGCGAGGACCCGAGGCGCCGGAAGAAATCCAGATTGAGATAGGGGCTCGAGCCGTGCGCCGCGTAGGTCGCACGGTAGCAGCGATTGAAGAATTCCCAATGGCGTGCTTGGATTTCGGCGCCTTCGAGCCAGCAAAAGGCGACGCCAGCTTCGCGCACGCGTCGGCGCTCCTGGCGGATGTTCTTGCGCCGCGCGTGGGAAAGGCGGGCGAGAAAGGCGTCGAAATCGGCGTAGCGCTCGTTGCGCCAATGGAACTGGACGGTCCGGCGCAAGAGCATGCCGCGCCCCGCCATCAGCGCGGCCTCGTCCTCCGCAGGGAAAAGAACATGCAGCGAAGAACAGTCCTTGGCGATGTCGAATGCCGCGGACAGCAATACCTGTCGCTCGGCTTCTCGGGAGGCAAGCAGGCGTCGACCGCGCACCGGGGTAAAGGGAATGGCGCCGAGAAGCTTAGGGTAGTAGTCGATGCCGTGGCGCTCGTGGGCCTCGGCCCAGGCCCAGTCGAACACGTATTCGCCGTAAGAATGCGATTTGACGAATAGCGGCATGGCGCCGACGAGCGCGCCGCTGCGCCGCAGGAGCAGGAATCGCGGCCGCCAGCCGCTGCGCCGGCTCGCACACCCCGTCTCGATCAGCGCCGACAGGAACTCGTGGCGGACGAAGGGTTGACTCCCGGCCAGCGCGTTCCACTCGCCGGGGTCGACAGCGGCGAGCGAGTCAACGACTTGAATGCTTTCCAAGAACGTTGGATTCTACGCGGCAGGCGAGGCGCGATACAATGAACGCCGTCCTGCGGAGGAATTGGTTATGAAGAAAATCGAAGCCATCGTGAAGCCTTTCAAGCTGGACGAGGTTCGCGAAGCGCTGTCCGAAGTCGGCGTCACGGGGCTGACCGTAACGGAGGTAAAGGGTTTCGGCCGGCAGAAGGGGCACACCGAGCTCTATCGCGGCGCCGAATACGTCGTCGACTTCCTGCCGAAAGTGAAGATCGAGGTGGTGGTTCCCAACGGCCAGGTAGAGACGGCAATCGACGCGATCGTAAAGTCTGCGCGCACCGGAAAAATCGGCGACGGCAAGATCTTCGTCACCTCGGTGGAGCATGTGGTGCGGATCCGCACCGGGGAAACCAACGAGGCGGCGGTCTAACCCGGCCTTCCGGGCGCCGACGTTTTCAGCAGGACGAGCAGGGCGCCGCCGCCACCCTGGGCCGCGGGCGCCTGGCAGTACGCCAACACCTCGTCGCGCAGCAGCAGCCATTTCCGCAGCTTTCCCTTGAGAACCGGCTCGCGGTTGCGCGAGCCCAGCCCCTTGCCGTGCACGATGCGCGCGCAACGCACGCGCCGCAGCACGCAGCGGCGCAGGAACTCCGCGACGCTCCGAGCGGCCTCCACCCGGTTCATGCCGTGAAGGTCCAGGCTGTCCTCGACAACCCAGTGGCCACGCCGCATTTTGCGCAGCACTTGGCGCGCCAGCCCTTCGCGCAGAAAAACGAGCTCTTCGCCGGCCTCCATTGTGTCGTCCGGCGATAGCGGCGCCGACAGAGATTCTGCGAGAGCAGCACGTTCGTCGCGGCGCGTCTGCCTGGGTAGCGGCGCCGGTGGCTCGCGCCGCAACGGCAAGCGGCGCGGCTCAGCGATCGGCTCGACCCCGGCGAGCGCCCTGCGAAAATCGTCGTCCTCAGGCGGCGAGCGCATCGAGATACTTTTCCGCGTCAAGCGCGGCCATGCAGCCGGTGGCGGCGCTGGTGACCGCCTGGCGGTACACATGGTCTTGCACATCCCCGGCTGCAAAGACGCCGGCCACGCTGGTAGCCGTGGCGAGTCCGTCGCGGCCGCCGCGCGTGACGATATAGCCGTTTTCCATCTCAAGCTGCCCGCTGAAGATGTCCGTATTGGGCGTGTGCCCGATGGCGACGAACAGGCCCTTGGCGCTGATGTCGCGCGGAGCGCCGGTCGTCACGCTTTTCGCCCGCACCGCGGTGACACCGCTCGAGTCGCCGAGCACTTCGTCCACCACGGAATCGAGCGCGAGGGCGATCTTGCCTTCGGCAACACGCCGAGTGAGCTTGTCGATCATGATTTTCTCGGCGCGAAACCTCTCGCGGCGATGAACCAGCGTGACATTGCGGCAGATATTCGCCAGGTAAAGCGCTTCCTCCACGGCGGTGTTGCCGCCTCCCACCACGACCACATCCTGCCCCTTGTAGAAGAAGCCGTCGCAAGTCGCGCAGGCCGAGACGCCGCGCCCCATGAATTTCTGCTCGGAGGCAAGCCCGAGGTATTTTGCAGAGGCACCGGTGGCGATCACCAGCGCATCGCAGGTGTACCTCGACGAATCGCCTTCGAGGAGGAACGGCCGCTGCTCGAGCCGCACCGTGTGGATGTGATCGAAGATGACTTCAGTCTCGAAACGCTCGGCATGCTTCTGGAAGCGCTGCATCAGGTCGGGGCCCTGAACGCCGTCGGCATCGGCGGGCCAGTTGTCGACGTCGGTCGTCGTCATCAGCTGGCCGCCCTGCGCGATACCGGTGATCAGGACGGGCCGAAGATTCGCGCGCGCCGCGTAAACCGCCGCCGTATATCCCGCCGGACCGGAACCGAGAACGAGAAGGCGTACATGGCGCGCGGGCATTCGCAAGGACACCTGCTATATTGGGAAATTCCGCGCAAATTATAAACGAGCAGTCAGGAGACCTTGCGCGGAAAACATCTTCGAAAAGAGCCATAACGATTTGATTGACGCGGGGTTTCCTGCTTAAATGCGCGGCGGCGGCTGGCCCCGCTGCCGGGGGAGAAGGGGTGTTTTTTCATGGCGCCACGATGAGGCTGCTGGGCGCGGCATTTCTTGCTGCGTGCGCGTCCGCGTTTGCGCAGTCCCCGCAGAAGCCGGCGCTCGACGATTCGCCGCGTTTCGAGATCCGCCGCTTCATCTTTGACGGCGCCACCCTGGTGCCGCGCGAGCGCCTCGAGGCCGACACGCAGCAGTACATTGGTCCGGGACGTACATTTTCCGACGTACAGCGCGCGCTCGAAGCCGTGGAGCGCGTCTATAGCGAGGCGGGCTGGAGCGCGGTCCAAGTGGTCCTGCCCGAGCAGGAGCTCGACCGCGGCGAGATCCGATTCCAGATCATCCAGGCGAAAATCGGCCGGGTCGTCGTCGAGGGGAACAAGTTCTTCGATGACGCCAACATTCGCGCCAGCGTGCCTTCGCTCCAGCCTGGCAAGGCGCCGAACATCAACGAGATCGCCCGTAATCTGCGCGTTGCCAATGAAAACCCGGCCAAGCAAGCGCAGGTTTTGCTGCGCAGCGGACAGGAAGAGGCCACGGTAGACGCGGTGCTGCGCGTAGTCGACGAGAAACCGGAAAAAAATAGCCTGACGATCGACAACTCCGGGAGCCCGCAAACCGGGCGGCTGCGCGTCGGCCTCGGATACCAGAACGCAAATTTCAGCGGCAAGGACGACGCGCTCTCCGCGGTATATGTAACCGCGCCTTACTCTGACCACCTCGACCAGTCCGGCCGGCCCGATCGCTACTCGCTGATACCGAGCCGGAAGGTAAACATATTCGGCTTCGGCTACCGCCTGCCGCTTTACGAAATCGGCGATTCCCTCGACTTTCTGTTCGGCTACTCGAATGTCAATACCGGAACCGTGGCGAACATCTTCAGCATCACCGGCGCCGGCACGATCGCAGGGGCTCGATATACCGCGAATCTGCGCAAGCTCGGGGACTACGAACATCGCTTGATTTTCTCGGCAGACTGGCGCAGCTACGACAACAAGGGCGTCCGGCTCGAGGAGTCCACGAGTCAATTGATTCCCGATGTCACCGTGCATCCGGTCGGGGTTACCTATGCAGGCGTATACCGGCAGCAGAACATGGATTCCGGTTTCTCGGTTGGTTTCTTCAAGAACATCGAGGGCGGAAATGACGGCACCGCGGAGGATTTCTGCAAGCCCCAATTGCGCAAAAACAGCGAAGGCTATTGCGCAAGCTCAAGGTACGAATTGTGGAAATGGTCGTTTTATATCAACCAGGGGCTCGGCGCCGATTTTCAGCTGCGCATCGCAATGAACGGGCAGCGCACAAAGGACATGCTGGTTCCCGGCGAGCAATTCGGGATAGGCGGGGCGGACTCGGTGCGGGGATTCCTCGAGCGAGAGGTGGCCGATGATTCCGGATACCGCGGCACGACCGAGATCTATTCCCCCGACTTTGGCGGCAAGACCTGGATTCAGGGCGCGCGCATGCGCGGACTGGTGTTTCTCGATTGGGGGCACGTGGTCCGGAACCGGCCTTCTGCGGCGGAAACTTTTTCCCAGAGCATCGCCAGCTGGGGCTTCGGCATCAGAGTTGCACAGGGAACCAGCATGGCGTTTCGAGTCGACTACGCGATCGTTCTCGACCCGAATGATCCCCGTGCAATCAATTCCCACACGACTAATTCAGCCCGGGTCCACGCCAGCTTTTCCTATGTTTTCTGAGGGCGGCGAGATTCCACAAGGGACCGGGTCCGGGCGGTTTGCGCCTGCAACAATCATTCGCGCCAAACGGTCCCGTCAGGGCAGTTCTGCTACCATTGCCTGGAAATTCAAGAGGGATGACGCCGGCGATGGCCACAACGGTCTCGACCGCGGTGCTGAAGGCAGTGCCGCTGTTTTCCAGCTTTCCGGAGGATCAGCTGCGCATGCTCGCAGCGGTCGTAACTCGAAGGACAGCGACCCGATCGACCACCGTGATGGCGGGCGGGGATGCGACTGATTCGCTCTACATCGTCCTCTCCGGACGGCTCAAGGTAATGATGAGCGACGCCGAGGGCAAGGAAGTGATTCTGAGCATCCTCGGCCCCGGCGAATTCTTCGGCGAAATGGGGCTGATCGACGACAGCCCCCGCTCGGCGAGCGTGGTCGCGATCGAGTCCTGCGAGCTGCTCTCGATCGCGAAGCGCGATTTCAAGAAATGCCTGGCCGAGAATTTCGAGATGGCCATGGCGGTCATGCGTGGCCTGGTACGGCGCCTGCGCGAGGCGGATCGAAAAATCGGCAGCCTTGCGCTGCTCGATGTCTATGGACGCGTTGCCCGGTTGCTGCTCGATATGTCCGAAACGGTCGACGGCGAGAAAGTGGTGACGAAGCGCTTGCCCAAGCAGGACATTGCAAAGATGATCGGCGCCTCGCGCGAAATGGTCAGCCGCGTGATGAAGGACCTGCAGATGGGGGGGTACATCGAGGTTCGCGGATCGAACATCGTATTGCGCGACTCGATCGTGCTGCCGGAGTAATTCACCGCTCGGTTAAAAAAAGCCTTACGCGTGAAATAGTTCCTCAGGCTGTCGGGTAGCGGCGACTACGATACGAGTGTTGAATCCCGCATTGCGGGAGAAGGGGGCACCATGAGGTTGCGCCACCGGGTTCTCGGTCTGTCCATCGCTCTGGCCTTCGCTGCCGGGTCGGCCGGGGCCCTTGCTTCCTCGGGTACGGTGACCCAGCTTTCCGGAACGCTGTCGGTAAAGAAAGCCGACGGCTCGGTCAGGATCCTGTCGCAAAGATCCCAGATCGAAAGCGGCGATACCCTCAACACCGAGCGCGAGAGCTTCGCGCAGATCAAGTTCAGTGACGGCGCGCAGCTCACGCTGAAACCGAACACGGCTGTGAAAATCGAGAGCTTCAAGTTCGTCGAAGAGAAGCCGCAGGAAGACTCGTTCCTCTACAACCTCGTCAAGGGCGGCTTGCGTGCGGTCACCGGTGTGGTCGGTAAGCGCAGCAGGGACAAGTATCAGGTTAACACCGCGACGGCGACTATCGGTATTCGCGGCACGACCTTCTCGGCCGATGATTGCCTGAACGACAGGACCGGCGAGTGCTCGCGGCTTGTTCCCGCCGTTTACGTCGGAGTCTCGGATGGCGAAGTGGTCGTGCGCAATGGTCAGGGCGAGCTTGGGCTCAGCGTGGGACAGTTCGGAATTGTCGTGGCCAATCAGCCACCGCTGTTCCTCCCGGGCGATCCGGGACTGCAGTTCACGCCGCCGGCAACCTTCATCCAGTCCGTCATGGCCGGCAGCGTGGTGAACATCGGCAAGAACCTGGAGTGCGTTGTTACGCGCTGAGCGCTAATCGATTTGATTGCTTAAACCCCCGCCGCGGCGGGGGTTTTTATTTTGTGCGGTAGAATCGCCCATTCCTGATCCGGGCGAGATGGGCGTAGCCGAAAAATCCTCAGGCGCACCTCTTCCCGCGAAGCTTGCGGGCCTTCTGCGCGAAGCCAAGTGGCTGATTCTGGTCGCGCTAGCGGCTTACCTTTTGCTGATCTTCGCGACCTACCGGCGGACCGATCCCGCCTGGTCGCATAGCGCCACAGGCGCCGCGACGGGCAACGCCGGCGGGGTCGTCGGCGCGTGGCTGTCGGACGTGCTCCTGTATCTGTTTGGCGTTTCCGCCTATTGGTGGATCGCACTGTGCCTGTACGTCGTGGTTTGGGGCTACCGCCGGCTCGATGGCAGGTCGCTCATCGATCGGCGCCCGCTTGGCGTCGCGCTCGCCGGCTTCGCAGCCCTGCTGGTCGCGAGCGCCGCCATCGAGGGCTTGCGCCTGCACAGTATTCCGGCGGAGCTGCCGCACGTTCCCGGCGGCTTGGTGGGCGAGCAGGCCGGCAAGCTTGCTTCGGCGGCGCTCGGCTTCACCGGCGCGACGCTCGTTCTCCTCACCCTCGCGGCAGTCGGACTGAGCCTATTCACCGGAATATCCTGGATTGCCGTCTCCGAGTTCGTGGGCTCGCTGCTGGAGGGGCTGTACGGAGTTGGAATGAGGGCCTGGGAGCGCCGCCAGGATCGCCGGCTCGGCGAGCTCGCTCGCGAAGAGAGGGATTTCGTCGTTGAGACCGAGAAACAGCGGGAGGAGCATCATCCCCCGCTGCGTATCGAGCCTCCAGTGGTACAAATCAAGAAGTCGGAGCGGGCGCAAAAGGAGAAGCAGGCACCTCTTTTCGAGGAACTGCCCGACACGCCGCTGCCTCCGCTGAAGCTCCTTGACGAGGCGAAGAGCGATGGCGAGCAAGTCACGCCCGAGACGCTCGAGTTCACCTCCCGCCTGATCGAGAAGAAGCTCTCCGACTTCGGAGTCGCGGTCAAGGTGCTCGCGGCGTACCCGGGACCGGTCATCACGCGCTACGAGATCGAGCCCGCCATCGGGGTGAAAGGCAGCCAGATCGTCAGCTTGGTAAAGGATCTGGCGCGGGCGCTGTCGGTCGTGTCCATAAGGGTCGTAGAAACGATTCCGGGCAAATCCTGCATGGGCCTGGAGATTCCCAATCCGCATCGTCAGATCGTGCGGCTTTCGGAGATTCTCGGTTCCGAGGCCTACCATGCGATGCATTCACCACTCGCGCTTGCTCTTGGCAAGGACATCGCCGGCAACCCGATCGTCGTCGATCTCGCCAGGATGCCGCACCTGTTGGTGGCGGGCACTACCGGTTCGGGGAAGTCGGTGACGCTGAACGCGATGATCCTGTCGCTGCTCTACAAGTCGGAGCTGCGCCACGTGCGCCTGATCCTGATCGATCCGAAGATGCTCGAGCTCTCGGTATATCAAGATATCCCGCAGCTGCTGGCGCCGGTCGTCATCGATATGAAACAGGCGGTGAACGCGCTTACGTGGTGCGTGGCCGAGATGGATCGCCGCTACAAGATGATGAACTGGCTCGGGGTGCGCAATCTCTCGGGCTTCAACCACAAGATCGCCGAGGCCGAGAAGCAAGGTCGCAAGCTGGAAGACCCTCTGACGCTGGAGTCGGGCGAGCCGCAACCCCTGAAATCCCTGCCGCACATCGTGGTGGTCATCGACGAGCTCGCCGACCTCATGATGGTGGTCGGCAAAAAGCTCGAGGAGCTGGTAGCCCGTCTGGCGCAAAAGGCACGCGCGGCGGGCATCCATTTGGTGCTCGCCACCCAGCGTCCGTCGGTCGACGTGATTACCGGCCTGATCAAGGCGAATATTCCGTCGCGGATCGCATTCCAGGTTTCATCCAAGGTCGATTCGCGGACGATCCTTGACCAGTCGGGCGCTGAGGCGTTGCTGGGCGCGGGCGACATGCTTTACCTACCACCCGGGACGGGGTTGCCGCAACGAGTGCATGGCGCCTTTGTCGCCGATCATGAAGTGTACAAGGTGGTGGAGCATCTCAAGAGCCTGGCATCGCCCGAATACCTCGGCGATGTGCTTGAGGCGCCGCCCGCCGAAGAGGCAGGGGCTGGCGCCGGGAACGGCGAGCCCGCCGGCGAGAAAGATCCCCTTTACGACCAGGCGGTCGAGATCGTTCTGCGCACCCGACGGCCCTCCATCTCGCTGGTGCAGCGCCACCTGCGCATCGGCTATAACCGCGCGGCGCGCCTGATCGAGGATATGGAACGAGCCGGCATGGTTTCTGCCATGCAGTCGAACGGCAACCGGGAGGTTCTGGTTCCCGCCAAGGCGGAGTGAACCTTGCTCAATGCGGCTCGCGGTACTTCTCGCACTGCTGTTCGCCGGTACTCTGCATGCGTCCAGCATCGACCGATTCAAGACCTTCCTGCGGACCACGCAGTCGGCGCGCGCCAATTTCGAGCAGAAAGTTCACGACCGCGGCGGCAAGCTGGTGCAAGAGTCGAAGGGCAGTTTCGTGTTCCTGCGGCCGGGTCGGTTTCGCTGGGTTTATGCGAAGCCGGTCGATCAGCTCATCGTGGGCGACGGCGAGCGCGTGTGGATTTACGACCGAGACCTCAACCAGGTGACGGTCCGTAGAGTCTCCAGGGCGCTGGGGTCGACGCCGGCCGCGCTGCTTGCGGGAGCTGGCGACGTCGAGAAGGCATTCGAGCTCGCGGATGCCGGAGGGCGCGACGGGCTCGAATGGCTGGAGGCGAAGCCGCGCGAGCGCGAGGCTGGATTCGAACGCATTCGCATGGGCTTCGGGGTGGCCGGCGTCGAGGCGATGGAGTTGACCGACCACTTCGGCCAGACCACGATGCTGCGATTCTCCGGGCTAGTGCGCAATCCGAAGGTCGACCCGACAGAATTCCGCTTCGAGCCGCCCAAGGGCGCCGACGTACTCGGGGAAAAATAACGCGGGCTCGAGTGTTCCCGCGAATCGCATGAACGATCTTTTCGGCAAGGCCGAGCCGGTTGCGCCGCTGGCCGAGGCCATGCGGCCGCAGTCGCTCGACGACATCGTCGGTCAGCGGCACCTGCTGGGTCCGGCAAAGCCGCTGCGCCTGGCGTTCGAATCGGGCAAGCCCCATTCGATGATCCTGTGGGGGCCGCCGGGCTCGGGCAAGACCACCCTCGCGCGCCTGATGGCAAAAACCTTCGACGCCGAATTCGTCGCGCTCTCGGCGGTTTTTTCGGGGGTGAAGGACATCCGCGAGGCAGTGCAGGCCGCCGAGGCGCGCCTCGGCGCCTCCCGACGGCACACCATCCTGTTCGTCGACGAAGTGCATCGCTTCAACAAGGCGCAGCAGGATGCTTTTCTGCCCTATGTAGAGCGGGGGCTCATCACTTTCGTCGGCGCCACCACCGAGAACCCCTCGTTCGAGGTCAACAGTGCGCTGCTTTCCCGCGCCACGGTGTATGTGCTGGAGCCTCTGAGTCCCGAGGACCTTGAGATATTGCTGAAGAAAACGGGGCTCGGCGTCGATGACGAGGCAAGAGCGCGCCTCATCGGCTTCGCAGACGGGGATGCGCGGCGACTTCTGAATGCGGTCGAGATACTCAGGAATACCGGCGTGGAATCCGTCGACGGCGCGTTCGTCGAGCAGACGCTGGCGAAGAACCTGCGCCGCTTCGACAAGGGCGGCGAGCAGTTCTACGACCAGATCTCGGCGCTGCACAAATCCGTGCGCGGCTCCGACCCGGATGCGGCGCTTTACTGGATGGTCCGGATGCTGGACGGGGGCGCCGATCCGCTCTATGTAGGCAGGCGCCTGATTCGCATGGCCGTCGAAGACATCGGCCTGGCCGATCCGCGAGCCTTGCGCGTCGCGCTCGATGGCTGCGAAACTTACGAGCGCCTAGGCAGCCCGGAGGGAGAACTCGCGCTTGCCGAAGCCGTCCTTTACCTCGCAGTGGCGGCAAAATCCAACGCCGTTTACGAAGCCTATAATTCTGCCCGCAGTTTTATCTCCGAGGATGGAACGCGTCCCGTGCCCCTGCACATTCGCAACGCGCCGACGCGGCTCATGAAGGACCTCGGCTATGGCAAGGGCTATCGATACGCGCACGACGAGGTGGATGCCTATGCGGCGGGCGAGAGCTACCTGCCTGAAGGCATGCCAAAAATGCAGTGGTATAGGCCGGTGGACCGCGGCCTTGAGGCGAAAATCCGCAAGAAGCTCGAGCAGCTCCGGGTCCTCGACGAGGCGGCAGGGAAAAAGAAATGATCGACATACAGCTACTGCGAAAGAATCCCGACGAGGTCGCAAAACGGCTTGCGGTCCGCGGCCCGTCGGTATTCGACATGCAGCAATTTCAGCGCCTCGAAGCCTCGCGCAAGGAGGTGCAGACGGACGTCGAGCAGGCACAGGCCTCGCGCAACAGGATCGCGAAGGAGATCGGGCAGGCGAAAGCGAAGGGCCAGGACGCGCAGAATCTGCTGGAGCAGGCGGAGCGATCCAAGTCGCAGTTGGAGACCTCCGAACAGCAGCTCGCGAAGATCCAGGCGGAGCTGCAGGATTTTCTCGACCGCATCCCCAACATCCCGCACGATTCCGTTCCCGTTGGCGGTTCATCGGAGGCCAACCGCGAGGAGCGGCGCTGGGGCCAGCCCCGCAAGTTCGATTTTCCCGCCAAGGACCACGTCGACGTAGGCGAAGGCCTCCATGGGCTGGACTTCGCAACGGGCGCGAAGATCGCCGGCAGCCGGTTCGTAGTGATGCGCGGTGAGATCGCCAGGCTGCATCGCGCGATCGCGCAATTCATGCTCGACGTCCATACCCGCGAGCATGGCTATGTCGAGGTCTATGTTCCGTACCTGGTTACCGGCGACTGCGCAAACGGGGTGTCGAGCCTCGCCAAGTTCAAGGGCGATCTGTTCAAGATCGGGGACCGCGACCTCTATTTGATACCCACGGCGGAGTACCCGGTGACCAACTTCGTGCGCGACGAGATCGTCCCGCTCGAATCCCTGCCCCTGAAATTCGTATGCCATTCGCCGTGCTTCCGCTCCGAGGCCGGCTCGGCCGGCAAGGACACTCGCGGCATGATCCGCAACCACCAGTTCGACAAGGTCGAGCTGGTGCAGATCGTGCATCCC